>CEUT01029693.1_pt1 | contig 19996 bp, 9 predicted proteins | sample 531401 | NCBI WGS metagenome assembly CEUT01 (sample SAMEA2622821, study PRJEB7988) | marine metagenome | biome: marine biome (ENVO:00000447); feature: surface water layer (ENVO:00002042); material: "saline water (ENVO:00002010), including plankton (ENVO:xxxxxxxx)" | depth 5 m | reverse complement strand
CTGACCCGCGCCAGTTGAGAAGTTTATTCCGTTTACCTTTACCCCAGTTACTGAAGTCGCCCCGAACCCCCCAAAAATAAGATTTTCACCCGATAGTACCTGCCTAGAGTTTATTCCCGTCATACTTGGAATTGGCACAAATTTATTATAACTCTTACCACTTGCAAAAGATGTAGCCCCATTTGCCCCAGTTCTCGTTGAGGAAAAAACAGTAACCTCATCGTACTCCGCACCAGTAGGAACAATAGCTTCAATTATTTGATCAGAAATTACATTAAATTCAGAAGATTTACCTATACCTGTACCAAAATTAACGTCAGTTATTGAATAAAAATTTTCACCAGATATTGTAATTAAATCTCCAGCTTCTCCACTTACATTAGAAGAATCTAACCCGCTTACTAAAACTTGAGATAAAGAATCTAATACAATATTCTGTTGCCCCAAATTTATAATACCCTCATTAGTTTCTATTAAAACGTTATCTGTAACTGCTTCAGAAGGAACTAGCCCTGATATTCCAGTAGTTGATTTGTAAACAATATCCTCAACTCGAGCTTCCCCAAAAAACACATTCTTGACGAAGCTCATATTTGAACCACTTAATTCAAAAATTCTTTTTGGATTAAATATCGGCATACTAAGTCGTTCCTATTCCTATACAACCCTCATCACCATAACTGTCGAGTATTGCTCCCACATATACGTTGACATCAAAGTTATCAGCCTGAGTAACATTTATTGTTTGTTTTATATAATCACCAACTGCTGTAGACAAGTTTCTACCCTTAAGTAATCCCGAGCAAGTGAAATTCTCGACTGTTGTTCCGTTTGAGTCTTTTAAATCAACGGACAATCTAGCGGTGTTGCCTGAAACAGGTAAATATCCGGTAGGATTGTCTGTTTCAAAATTCATATTAACTGTTTTTGTACCAAAACTAACGGCGCTAGGCTTTGTTTCGTTCATTAAGTAAACAGGAGTTACCTCTGCTGAGTAGTTGTAAGTACCCTCTACGAACTCTTCAACAGTTCCAGAAAACTCAGTTTGCGTGATAGGGATGTAATGACCGAAAGTTGCATCTTTAAAATTCAATACATTTGAATTAACGGCAGCTAAAGACTCTTCAACCGTAGGTTCAAATTCTCCACTCATTTGGTCAAAAAAGTTTATGCTAGCGCTTGCTACAGCTGGAGAATTAGGGGTAAAGTTTATAGAGTAACTTGTTAGATACCCGCTTTTAAAATTAAGACCACCAAAGTTACCGCTTATAACTTGACTTGTCCTTTGAGACTCTCCCTGACCAGTTATAAATTTTTTAAAATAATCTTCTCCAGTAAGATAGTAGTTAAAGTCAAGCTTTCCACCTATACCGTTACTAGCGGCAAAATTTGGAGTATGACGCTGTTTTAAATTGTAGTTAGGCTGAATATTCGCTTCTAAAGATATTTGAGCATTGGAAGCTACAATATAGTTTCCGTTTATCTGAAGTTTAACATTGTTTGAAGTATAAAACACATTAATAAGCGGCTGTTAAACTTTTCTGAGTGCGAATAATGTCATCTAAACCGACACTTGCAGAAGTGCTGACTTGCTTAGCTTTTGTCACCCGGACAAACATTCCGGGCTTACTAACATCTAACCCCCTTAATTCAACACTAAAACTTTTATTATCCTCGTCGTATTTTAAACCTGAGTTAAACACATCTTCTGCAACATTAATGGACTCTGAAGCGTTATTATAAAAAGTTGTAGTAGGAAACTCTTGACCAATTTTGTAAATTGGGGAATGATTAAAACTTATTGAATAGTCAGCGCTGTAAATTGTACCGGTAGCGTATCTTTCTCCTAATGCCGCGTCAGATTGGTAAATCGTAGTATTCAAGGTCGTTGGCATCGTAGTGTACCTTCCATGAGCGATTCCAGTACTGATGTTATCTTGGTTTGCGTCAGTTCCTATACCAACCCCAGCAGAAACACCACTTAATCTACCACTAACAGGAAGGTTGCTACCCGAGCCAAAAAGCGTGAACGATGCACTTGAGGAAGAAATGCTATTAGCAGTGGTGTTAAAACTATAAGAGTTTAAAAAACCAATCCCGCTAACTCCCGCGCACTTAATCGTGACCCCACTGGCTTCTGAATCTGCTGAGTTTTTAATATGATCCGCCAAATAATTAATAATATTTCCCTGTTTAGCGGTAGAGATACCTACAATAGCATCAAAAGTGCCAGTTATGGATGTTAAAAAGTTAAATGATATATCTCCAGCTCTTGCAGCAGCGGGAAACTGTCCAATGGGACGCTTTTTACCAACAGCGTAGACAGGAGCTTGTGAGTTATTAAAATTGATACTACAATCAGTCGCTATCAGCGTTTCGCTGTAGTCACCTACTCGAATTTCAACCGGAGCCTTATCGTAAAATACTCTTGCCATAACCTTTTTTGATATTACACTATTTTTACCTTAAAATGAAAGTTCTTAAATTAAAATTCACTGACGCATTAGAACTATTACTCGCCGAGAAGGACTCCGATGTCAAAAGCATGTTATCAAAAGAGTACCTCATTAATTCTATGTCTGAATTATTTTTTTTCAAAACTATTGAGGTATTTTTGAAAACTGTCTCATCGGGTATCAGGCGCATATTTTTTATTTCATAATCATCTACTTCGATTTGGAAATTTGCATTTACCTCAACTGGAGTACCAGCAATGACCCCAGTAGGCTCATCATCACCAAGAGCATACAGTGGAAGACGAGGAGTAGCCACACTGACGTCAAAATTCAAAACCCTATTAGTGTTGAAGGTATCTAAATTTAGCTCCATCGAACTGTAGCTTGGGATGTTTACCTGACTTGGGTAATTATCCACAGGAACCGTAAGAGAACCTGTGCCGAATTGGCCATAAATTGAAGAACTAGTAGAAATAGTAGGGATTTGGCCTATGCCACATGCCACTGAATAGGTCTCCATATACCCTTTTGTAAACATAAATTGCTTTGACCCATACTCCAGAACGCCACTAAATGGAGCATCTCCAGTAAAATTATACATTATTTCGGCTGAAGTAACCGGGGCTGAAGGACTCAAGGTGTGAGTTAGCAACGTATTTACCTGCAAAATAGCCTCTTGAGGCCCTTGAGGATAGTATTGTATCTGGTTTATCCCCAGATTTTCAACCCGCGTAGCGTTAGAATTGTAATTTGCGCTTACAGATTGAATGCCTTGGATACCACTACCATTGATTGTGAGGCTTTCGGCCTCCCTTGTAATTCTTCCTAACATTACCTTATCTTTATTTTACACTCTTTTTTCAGTGTATTATAATAATAAAGGTACAAGGAAAATGCCAACAAAAAGCATATACAATATTCCGGAGCATCAAGGAACCCCGCCGACCCAGTGGGTAAAGAATGATATTGTCTACGTAGCCACAAAAGAAGCAGGTTTGGACGTACCCACACAAATAAAATATTACTACGCAAAGCAAACCGTTCCAAATGGAACAGCTATTACAGATACTACTTATTGGGGAGGATACAGAAAACTAAATAACGGAAATAACAATGGGTCAAAAATAGATGTCCCAGAATTTATCTGGACACCTTCTTACAACTTATCTGCCGGGCTCCAACCAAAAGTCAATACCATCAACTTCGGTAACGGGTATAGCCAAAGATTCTCTGATGGCATCTACAACAATTTAATTAGATTAGATGTCAGTTTCGATATGAGAAACGACTCTGAAGCTAGAGCTATAATTCACTTTTTAAAAACTAGAAAAGGAACCGAAGCTTTTTGTCTAAGCACCTCTTGTATCCCAGATATATACGCCGATTCGACAAACTATAACAAAAGATTTGTTTGTGGTAATTTTAATTCTAATTTTAACTTTAGTGAAAACCACTCAATAAAAGCCTCCTTTCAAGAAGTAAATAATTAAGATGACTGATTATTACGATAACCCCACAATAGATCAGGCTAAAAACTCAATTAGAGCCTTAAATGCAGAACTGTCTAATCTGACGCCCTCTGCGCCGATTAATTTATTTGAAATAGACATATCTAAAATAGCTCAAGAAAAAAACATAAATCTTAGCGCTGACGCAGAAGAAAAGAATATTGATTTTTTAAGTTTCAAAGGGGTAGACAAGGGAATTTTAAGATTTCACAACAATATAAAAGTTTTTAACTCTTATATAGTTTGGCAAGGTAAAACATATTACCCAGCTCCTATTTCAGCTTCTGGCTTTGAAACCACAACGAAAGGAACCCTTCCGCAGCCTACTTTATCAATTACTTCCCAAACAGAAACGGGACAAGATGGGGTAGCGCTACTTAGATACGAGATAAGAAAAATGGGGGATATTATCGGGGCAAAAGTAACCAGAAGGAGGACCTTTGCTAAATTTTTAGATGCTGTAAATTTCGGCACAAAAGCCCAAGCTAAAGTAGGGCGAGAAACAAATATCTTACCAGAAGGTTTTGAGCCAGACCCTTTTGCCTACCTACCTAGTGACATATATTTCGTAGAAAGAAAGCAAAATGAGAATAAAACCACCATATCTTACCAATTGTCTTCTATTTTGGACTTAGAAGGGGTTAAGCTCCCGAAAAGACGTATACTAGCAGATAAATGCAGCTTTCAATACAGGGGGTTGGGGTGCTGGTATCAACATGCATACAAAGAAGAACTTGAAGGGTTTCCCGGTACAGCCCCTGCATACGACGGAGTTAAAGTACCCTTACTCAACAGAGCGCAGGTCCCCACGTTACTAAGTAGCGGTAATCCATCAGAAGGGACAGGGATGCTAGAAAGTGCTCGTCCAGTAGCAACCGATTCAGATCAAGATATTATATCAGAAACAATTGGAGACTTAAACTCGCAAGAGTACAAATTTAAAGATAGAGCTAAGTTCACAACCAAGCCTGATGAGCCCTATGTCCCGGGTAATTATGTTTATATCGTGGATGATACAACAAAAGTTAAATATTATTTTGTTTGCAAAAAATTAACGGGAGGAACGGCGGCAAACTCTGGAGACGGTAAAGACGCTATATCCCCACCTAATAAGGAGTATTGGGTGGCAGATGAGTGCTCTAAGTCTCTCACGGGATGCAGGCTAAGATGGGGCGCCAAAGCTTGGCGCAACAAAAGCGGTAAAGGAACATGTGAAATTGCCACAGGGCACTTACCTTTTGGAGGATTTCCAGCTGCTAAAAAGATAGCGAGAGGAGCAGGATAATGGTACTCTTAGAAAAAATAAAAAATAAAATAAAAATTCACGCTCTGAAAGAGTCCCCAAAAGAGTGCTGTGGTTTTATCCTGCTTGTAGGCGATCAAACTGAACTGTATCAATGTACAAATTTTTCAACTACTCCAAGTTCTCATTTTTCAATATCCCCAAAAGATTACATTAAAGCTTCAGACAAGGGGAAAATTATAGCTGTATATCATTCACATCCCTTGGGGTCGGAAAAGTTTTCGCCAAGTGATTTAATGAATAGCTCGGGTCACAATACTCCTTTCGTAGTCTATAGCATCACTAAAGATTGTTTTTCAATACATGATCCATTAAAAGATAAATCCTACATCGAAAGCAAGCCTTTCGAATTTGGGGTCTCTGACTGTTATAACTTTGTTATACAATACTATAAAGAACTAGGGATCGATTTATTAGACCACCCTAAAAAAAGAAACTCAAACTGGGAGAAGGAGGCTCCAGATTTAGCTAACCAGATAATAAAATTAAACAAAAACTTGTTAGACAAGACCATAATGCAGAGAGTGGGTAATGAAGAAAATCTAAAAGAGCATGATATTCTTTTATTCAAAATGATTGAAGGTAAAAAAATTAACCATGCTGCGGTATACTTAGGCAACAACAAAATTATTCACAGACCTAGAAATAAAAACATTACTATTGAAAACTTGTCCCCTAGTAGGAAATCAAAAATATCAAAAATTTATAGAGCATGCCAAACTTAACTAAAATCAAAATCCACGGCGTCTTAGCTGATCAAGTGGGGCAGTCAGAATGGAACCTAGCTGTTAAGAGTGTCCGAGAAGCAATTAACGGTATAGAAGCCAACTGTAAAAAACTCTATAAAAATCTAATAGAGAACGACAAAAATAATATAGGGTATCGAGTTTTAATAAACGGAAGAGATTTTCTTTACGACGAAGAAAAAGATATAAACAGCGCAGAAGGATTGTCTTCTTCCGAGTTAGTAATGGATAAAAGCGACCTCAAAACAATAGATATCGTGCCGGTAATAGAAGGTACTGATGAAGTTGTACCACTTTTACTAGGAGCTGCTCTAATGGGACTTGGAATCGGTATGGCAGGAGGATTTAGCGCGTTAATGCAAGGGGGCAACATGATGGCTCAAGCAGTGTTTATGGGTGGTGTTGGACTTGTTGCCGCGGGTATCACTAACCTACTCACACCGATGCCAAAATTTGGAGATTTTCGTGAAATTGAGGGCGCTGGTGTTGGATCTAAATCTTACCTTTTCAACGGACCAGAAAATACAATAAGAGAAGGGGGTCCTGTCTTTGTGGGGTACGGAAGGTTATTAGTTGGTAGTCAAGTAATACAATCAGCAGCTGATACTGTAGATGTTGATGCTGAAGTTCTCGTTGGGCCGCAGTGGGGGAATCAGTATAAAGGTTTATTGTATAATATACCTAACCCAGTAATAGACACGGATAAATGGAACGGAGTAAGTGAATAAAATGATAGATAAAAGTTTAAATATTCTATTTTGGGGGTATTTAATATACCTAGTAGTATTTGGCTATGAAGCACCTACATCCCCTGATGGACTACCTCTGATGCTGGGGATCTTTGGGGGAAAGAAAAAGAAAGTGGTAGCCAGAGACCCGGTTACAGATGTTGCAGCAGTAAAAAGAAGCGGTGAGTATTGGACCTCTAGATCTTATGCAGAAGTAGCTGATTTAATATCTGAAGGCCCCATTGAGGGCATAGTAAGCGGAGAATACCAGTACACCCGAGACACAAACATAACAGGGTATAAGTCAGCTAAATTCGTCCCGTATACAGCGACAGGAGTAGGTGGAAGCTCCACACCCCATCTGGGATTTCTTCAGTCTGTTTTCTGGAACGAGGTCCCAGTAGTTGATAAAGAAGGTCTATACAACTTTCCCTCTATTAATATTAATTATGTTAAAGGTGCGGTAACAGGAGATACGCCTAACCTTAATACTGATCTACCGGGGTACGGTTCATTTAAAACTTTTTCAGCAGATAGCATTATGGACCTTTCAATAACCCGATCAATAGGAGAAAGGTTATATGGTCCAGAAATCAAAGGGGGAGCGGATACTCCAACAACAACGAAAAGGGCTCAGCTAAAAGGCCCAATCGACAAGTACGCTAAAACTTATACTATATTAAACCAAGAGTGTTCTTCCCTAATAGTTAACATAAAAGTCCCTTCCTTATTCGAGAGTATTCAGTCAGGGCAAAAACAACATAAGAAAAAGAGAAGACCTGCCGCGGTTGGGTATGGAGACACAAAAGCCAAAACCATTAAGTATAGGATATATATCCAACCAATGTTTGACGAAAGGTTCAAAACCACTAGCCCGGGAACAGTTACTAAAATAGATTACTCTGACTCGAATTGGGAATTAGTTGCTGAAGAAAGCGTTTTTGGTAAAATAGACGAGCCTTATATTAGATCTACCTTAATAGATTTTTCTAATCGCGACCTGCAAGACAAAGAGGGATTTGAAGGATGGAGAATAAAAATTCTTAGAATAACTCCAGACTCCTTAACTTCTTACTTAAGAAACCCATCGTTTGTTGACTCAATAGTGGAAGTTTACGGAACAAAGCTAAGATACCCATACTCTTCGATGGTATACTCTTTGTTTGACGCAAGGTCTTTTAGTCGGATCCCCAGCCGAGCATACGACACTAAGCTGTTAAAGGTTAAAGTCCCTAACAATTACAACCCAATTCTAAAAAGCTACGGAGACAGCTCTCAGCTTCCAACTTCAGCAACCGATTTCAAAGACGGAATAGCAAAGGGAGCAGCAACAAACTCCACTTACTCAGGAAACACTTGGACTAGGACTAATTCTAATGCAACAGTTATGTGGGATGGAAACTTTAGCTATGAAAGAATTTGGACAGATAATCCAGCTTGGTGCTTTTACGATTTAATAACAAACCCTTTATACGGATTAGGCGATTATATTAACGCTACACAAATAGACAAATGGGCTCTTTATGATATAGCCAGATATTGCGATGAATTAGTAGATGATACATACGGAGGTTTTGAACCTCGGTTTACAATGAATTATATCATCACGTCTAGAGAAGAAGCCTTTAGGGTCTTAAATGATTTATGTTCTGTGTTTAGGGGTATTTCATACTATACAAATGGAAGTGTTTTTGCAGTTCAAGACAATCTAAAAAGTGCTAGCTACCAGTTCAACAATTCAAACGTCATAGACGGAAATTTTACTTTTGCGAGCTCTTCAAAAAAAGCCAGACATACCGTCGCTGTAGTTAGGTATAACGACAAAAGAAATAGTTTTCAACCTGCTATCGAATATATGGAGGATGAAGAAGGCGTGAGGAGATATGGCATAAGAGAGCTTGAAACCTCAGCTTTAGGTTGTACTAGTAGAGGACAAGCTAGAAGATTTGCTAAATGGATCTTAGCTAGCGAAACTACAGAAACAGAAACTGTATCCTTTAGCGCTGGAATGGATGGAGCTTATTTAAAACCGGGTGACATTATATCTGTTTATGACAATTTTAGAAACCCCTTAAAATACAGCGGCAGAACAAATATCGTAAGACCCTTAATCGAAACTGCCGTCCCCGGATCTACAGTAAAAAATAATCCAGCGTACAATAGCATAGTTCTTGATCAAGCTTTGAACTTTACAGCCGGAACGAAGTATAAATTATCATTACTTACCCCAACTTATGACTATGATACTGTTGATTCCAACATGAATGATAGTAACAATGTTATTCGAAGGTCTCAAATTCAAAATTTAATTTTTGACGGTTCTGACACGTTTACAGGAATAGGAACCCCGGGAACTTTTAGATCAGATTTAATTATCAGCGGAAGCGGAGTTTGTTCTGAAATATATTTTTATACAGGTACAAATTTAGACCCCGCTGAGGATTACGGTGGTAAAACTAACCAGCTAGATTTTGATAATTATGTAATCACTGGTTATACTAATACAGCAGTACAAGGACAACCAAATCAAACTACTACAATTGATTACTCAGGAGGTTATTACTCTGGCCAAAATCTGATTTGGAGCATTGAGCCGCTTCTGGAAAATGATCCAAATTATGTAAATAACAATTCCTCTTCGTATAGAGTTATTAACATAAAGGAAAACGACGAACAAGACAGTTATGCAATATCTGCATTACTATACTCAACGGGCAAATATGATGATATAGATACGGTAAGCGCTTCTACAGTAGACCCTACATCTTTCATACCGTATTTTCCTGTCACCAATATTGAGGGAGTAAGCTCTGCTAGTGACGCGGGGCGGCTAGACGCTTTCTTACAAAACTATCCAGAACAAACCTACAAGCCTCAAGAAAATGATTCTGACAACGGAAATGTTAGAACAAACTTTAACCTCTTGGAGATCACTAAAGACATCCCCTCAGTAGGGGCAGTTTCTACAGATATAACGGAAAAGGATAAACTATTAACGACAGTAAAAATAAGATTTGCCGCTGCTGGATATAAAAATATGATAAATATCCAAAATGAAGGCAAGGTGGTCGAGCTGTTCAAAAGAGATATACCAGATGCTTCGCCAGATGACTTTAATCTATATAATTATAGTGAAAACATTTCTTATAGCGTAAACTTAATTACTTCTGGAGATCCACAAATTACGCATGATTGGACTGTAAGCCCAACACGCACTCCTGCTAGTAAAATTAACCCAACAGAAGGTGTTACATACTTAGTTCCGCCTGACACGTATTCCCTTGTAAAAAAGAATCAATTAAAAATTATCACTTCGGAACAAGCGTCTATTTACTTTAACAGAACGCCAGATGAGGAAAATAATATTATTGGACAATTTGTAGAAATTGAAGCTCTAGTAACTAAAAACAAAGATTATTACGCGGTTGTATACCCTATTTCTGAAGAAGGTACCATAGGTCATGGACTACTTTCTTACGTAGACCCGATAAAAGACGAAGAACAACTTTTAAACTCACCTGTCCAAAACGTAACTATAAGTCAATTGGAAGAATCTAATACAAACGTAACTCCAATAGGAGATCAAGGTCCTGATGGCGCTTATAGACAGTACCTATCAGAGAGTGAAACTCCAAGTTTTACATGGCAAGCTGGCTCTCTTGAACCTATTTATAATAGGCCATCAGGAGATCCCGCTCCCGGAGGAAGCTCAGACGATGCTCTATTCAATTTCGGCAGGTATGAGCTATCTTACGCAGACGATACTTTAGGGTATAGAATCACCCTAAGAAAACCTTCTTTACCCAATAGCCCAAACGTACCAAGAAATCATATTTTTATCGAATATACTGGTTATACTAGCTTTTCACCTACGCCAACTTTTACCCTTGAGGATGCAATCAACACACCTCAGTTAATGACTAATTTAAGGGCAGAGTCTTTCGACGATGAAGTAGGAACACCAAACGCTCAAGGACACGGTAAGTTTACAAACGAGAATGGAACTTTTTACAAAGTTCCTGAGAGCGGCATAGTAATAAGAGATGGAGACTATTTACCCTTAAGAAATTTTGACTGCACTGTAGAAGCTCAAGATCAGGCGGGGAATACTAGCGCCGCAAATAAAGTCTACAGTAATACAATAACCACCGAAACAGAAAGATTCAATAAAGATAAAATTAACTCAAGTTATGATATCGCAGAAGTAGAAGTCCAGTCTCCTAGTGGAGTGTTCTTTGCCCAAAAGAAATCTCAAGACAGCCTTTCTGTAAGGTATTTAACTAATGAAGAGGCGGCTGAAAAAGAGTATCCATATATGGCACAAGCTAATTTCTTTCCTGATAACGGAGGAACTTTTGGCTTTAACATGAGTGAAGTAGTTAAACCCAACGGTGATACTACAATAAAAGAAGAAACCCTAGATAAATTTTTCGACAACGCCGAAGGAGTTGTCTACTACTACACTACCGGCAGTAATTCACCCGATAAAAATCCCGCTCCATTTTTTGTGGTAGATATAAAAGCAACTGACGACAGTACCCCTCCTAAGTTTAAGGTCCAGCAGCAAGCCGCGATATTAAAAAACAATGCAAGCGAAATAACAAACGGAACAGCTTTCAATGGAGTTGTAAAAAATTTGCCAACTCAATCTATTTCTTCTGAGGATAAAGTATACAGAGGATTTAAACTTTTTGGAGACGATGAGGATGTGAATCAATTTAGTATTCCACTTTACTCTTCCACAAGAATTCCAGAGGTGCAAAATATAAACATAGCATTTGCTTTTTTTGACACTTTATCTAAGAGAAGAAGTTTTGAAGAGTCAGATCAAGGTGATGAGTTAGATGTGCCAATATATTTAAACGACGGAAGGTCACCTAAAATTTTCACTGATGTTGATGTTAATTTTTCTACCTCTGTTTCAAAAATAGCTAATAAATACAGTGAAAACGGAATTAAAACTCCCGATTTCTTAAATACTGCGGGAACTTCAATATTCTTAAAAGAGTTTCAAGAACAAACAGCTCTAACCAAATCGACAGCTTTCGCCGGTTGGGCTGAATTTAACGTTGGCACAACAGAAATTGAAGCTATTAAGTGTTGTAAAAAAATAGCTTTTTGGGCAGATCCATATAATGATACATCAAAATATCCCGCAGAGACGTTTGATCATCTGCCAATACTAGATAACGGCGTTGAGATCACTCCGGGAGACGACGCTAAGAAACGTGAAGCTACTTACATGTTAAAGCTTAGACCTAACCCCTCATCTGTGACCTCCGATGCTCTAGGCCTAGCAACTAGTTACGATTTTGCGGATGGAACTTTCGGAGCAGGGATTATAGATTTAGACAATACTCTTATATACGTGGGAGGTCAATCTGACCTTAGGTGGAGGCCTAGTGATAATTTAGAAGTTTTTAATAAAGTCCAAGATAAAGAAATTGACGGCGGAAAATTATTTTATAAAAGGCTATTTTTAGTACGAGTTAAATTTAAAGAAGCTTCAATAAAAAAAGGTAAATATACTGTTCTTCCAGATATAGTAAATCCAATGTGGAAAGCTAGCGTCGGGCCTGACCCCAAGACCTTTTTGGGTGGTGGCCAAATGAATGGCTTAAATCTAGATGAGTATGACGTTGAAAAACTGTCTATCCCAGACACAACATTTGAAGTCGTAAAAAATGACGACGGTGATGGACTTTCTGACGGATTTGATTTGTGGATTTTTCAACAAGCTGGAGATGTTTATCGAGATACAGGTACCAAATTTTTAAATGCAGTGGACTTCCAGCCAAGTTCTCCTATAAATCTTACCGGATCAACAATGCGCTTCAGAACACCTATATCAACTCCTGAACAGTTACAGTCCGGAGGAGGCATTAGAATTAAATTAGCAATCGTCTATAATGAAGAGTAAAATTAATTAATGAAACCTGAGATTTTTTTTGCTGCCGTAAAAAATAATAGCGAAAAACTTTACGTAAACAGTACGCGAGAAGTTGTGGTTAAAAATGGTGGAATGATTACCATTCAGGATAACCAAATACCATATAAAGCGGAAAAAAGCGAAAACTTAAATTTAAAGAAGAAATTTACAGCCTCAAATAACTTAATAAAAATAAAAGGCGATTTTCGTTATAAAATTTTTCTAGACGATATTTTAAAAATTACCTTTGACGAATACGAGTTGGAATCATGGGATTATGATTCTGAAAATAAAACGTCGGGATATAAAGAAGGAGAGAAATTATACGCTCAGGGAGGGATTACATCTAGTAGCTCTGAAAACCTCACGGGTTCGTATGCAGAGCTCACTGTTAAAAAGGTAGATGAGAATGGAAAAATTTTAAATTTAACAATTACCAATCCGGGTAAGTACATCAAGACACCTAAAAATCCAGTTAAACTTCTTAACGAAGACGGCCTAAACCTAAGCGTGAATTTTGAGTTCACTGAAGCAGAGTCTTACTCTGTTTTAGAGAAAGAAGTAAAAAATGTATATTTTAAAGATGGTGAAACATACATAGAATTAGAGTACCCACTTTCTGACCATATTGAAAAAGGAGAGTTCACCCTCACTAAACAGGTTATATACCTTCACAAGCCTTATGCACTAGAGTCAAATGACAGCTTAAGGTGCCAGCTAGTATATGATTTTACAACTAAAAGCCAGATACCTTTACTGGCTGCTGATAATCCTGATGGTCATGTAGTATATAACAGAGCAATGGAAATAATCGAAAATAAGTTCACTCAACTAGAGAAACGCCTTCAAGATTTGGAAGATAAGGATAAAAATTATTAACTCTGTTGGCTTAACAAACCTCCGGGGCGTTGTTGTTTGACAATTTCTTCAATAACAACTCCTTGTAACATTTCTCCGAATTTAGCATTGTTTTGTATTTCTTCGTTTTCCTCAGTGCCTCCTGATCCAACTTTTCCATTTCCGGATGTAGCGCTGACCTCTGCTTTTGCGTCACCACTTTTATCTATGTTAATATTTATCTTAACGTTATTTGTGGTGTTTCCACCAGTATTTAAAGTGCTTCCACCTCCGCCACCAACCGCGCCCCCAACTAAACCTCCGCTAGCGTAACCGGGAACATTTCCACGATTAAGCTCTGTCATGAAGCCTACGCCGTGAGTACGGACTGCTTGAGGGCTCATTATATACTCCCCACCCATTACTTTAGCTAACCCTCCGTTAGCGTTTCCTAACGTTCCGGGGTAGCCTGCCGGATAGCTGGTGCTAGCTCCCGTTGAAGGATCAAAACCCACATCTATTGGAGACTTGTCCATCATTTGAAATAGCTTGGCTCCTCCTATTAGCATTCCGGCGTTCATAAACGCGCCGATAGTGCGAGACCGTTTTTGATCTTTTACTGCTTGGATTTGAGCTTTTCTACTTGCCTTTTCCTGAGCTATTTGATTTAAATAATTACCCAATCGCTGCTCCTTATCAAACATCCTTGCTGTTTGAGGATCAGATTCAGCCAACCTACCCATCAAAGACAAACTATCACTTACTTCAAATCTACCTTCAGTTGGCCTAGCTCTTTCACTAATCAATTTACCTGTCTTAGGGTCTCTTCGATAATACACAAATCCTTTGGCGAGAGAAACATTCGCCGAAGTTCCTCCACCCCCTATAGAATCTACTCTCCCAGCATCGATATCAGCTCCTCCCAGAGGGCCTAAAGAGCCTCTACCCATCCCATAATCGCGTCCTCTGTACTTTTCTGGCTTTTCGGCTCCTGCAGCACCGATTATACCCGATAAAGCCCCAGAGCCCAAAGCAATCATCCCCATAGCACCCATACCCGGGGCGCCACCTGACTGACCAGTTTGTCCGCCATTAGCATAACCATTAATCGCATTCAGAGTTCCCACTCCAATCTTATTGACAGCAGATTTTTTAATTACAAATTCTCCGCCAGACATTTTTGTTAACACATCATCTTTGTAACCAGAGCCACCTGTAACTAAACCGCCACCAGCGTAACCGGGAATATAACCACCATGAGCAGCGGTAGGAGTTCCGGGAGCCATTTTAGCAAATAACATGTTAGCAAACATTTGGCTAGACATCTGGTTAATAGAGCTAAGGATACTTTGAGCCATGTTAGCTAAAGCTCCCTGAACAGTTGTAGCTCCGCTAGATATAGATTGAAAAGCTGAAGCAAATGAAGATTTCATAGTCTGCGCTACGTCTCTTACCCCGCTATCAAACTCTAATAAAGCGTCATTTTGGCCGTAAGAAAAAACTTCTCGAAAGTTTTGCATTGAGTTTATATCGCCCTTACCAGCTCTAAATCTAGCCAATCTAGTGTTTCGCGCTGACTCTGCTATTTCTTGATTACCTATACCAAAACCTCTGTCTTGCAAGTCTTGAAGCCCCCTTGTTCTGTTTCTAGCTTTCCTGAACTGGCTTTTTATTCTGCCCACTTCAACTCTTCTTATAAATTTCTCTTGAGCTTTAAAAAGCTTAAGTTGTGACTCTGCGTTTTTTGTTACAGCAGAGCTATTTTGGTCATACGCTTCTGCATTATTTGTTATTGCAGTTTTTTCTTTTTCCCTTATATCAGCGCTGCCCTGTAAAGTAGTGTTGAGGTAGTTTAAAATTAAATTTTGCTGAGGGGTTCTATTTTCCTGCCCCACTAAGGTTCTTCTTACGCTCTGCTGATCGGCTTCTGTTAGCTCCATTATGTTAAGAAGTTGGTTTGATAATTGATCTTTTTGGGGACCGGTCATTCCTTTTTCGCTGGCAAGGTTTTTGAAAAAAGTTTCCCTTGCCTTAGCTTCCATTGTATCCAAAGCCATTCTTGCCTCTAATCGCGCTTTCTTGTCAGCCAGATCTTTTTCTTCTAGTATCCGCTCCTCCTCCAGCGTTTTGTTAGCATTTATTAAAGATTTACCAAACAGGGTAACGGAATTCATTGCACCTCGCAGTCTTCTGTCTAAAGTGCCAGCTTGAGATTGCCTACCTATACGAGCTGTTCCCAGAGCTAAATTATTAGCCGCGGCCCTACCCGCTCCTCGCGCCTGATCAAGCAGACCCATCTCATCGCCCACCCCGACTGTTAGTCTTTGATTAGCAAGCCTAAGAGCGTCTGCAGCCTCCTGCGCTTTCTTTAGCTGGTCCGGGGTTAACTCTTTCTTCTTAGCGGGAGCAGCCCCAAATAGCATACTTAAAACTCCCTCAGTTCGACCTTGGTTAAGCATTTGAAAGGCTTGGAACCCAGCTCTTTGCATCGCATTAGGATTAGCAGCTTTTGCAGTATATTCGTTAGTACGTCCTCCCGGCAATACTTCCCCGGTAAAAGCTGCATTCATCATCTTTTTTTGAAACGGAGAAACTGCTGCGGTACCTTTCATTTCTGCTTCTCGATCCACCACTGCTTGCAAAGAATCAGCCATATTATTTTGATTAGTTCTTCTTAGAACTGGAATAATCGCTTTAGCAGCCTCAAAATAATTTCCCTTATCAGACTGTTCGGCAAATTTCTTTAAGGCCTCCTCTCCGCTATCTGCAGTGTTATAGGCTTGTCCCCCAGCAAAGGTTGTGTATGCGGGCAAAGTCCTCATTTGTGTTTGCAACTCCGCGGGAAATGCCCCCATAACTCTTTTTCTTTGCGAAATTCTTACTCTTCTTTTTTCCTCTTCATCTTTAAAATAAGGGTTTTGTAAAAGCTTTGCATCTGCCGCATAAACGCCCATTTTTTGCTGAAAGTCTTTTTGACTACCACCTGTAACCGTAGCTAATGCAGCTATCTGTACTGCCTTTATAGAGGCTTCTACTTTTCTAAAAAGTTCCGGGGTCATTGCGTCTATGTCCCCTTTTCTTACTTTTGCGATATTGGGGTCAGAAAAAAATAATTTTCTAGCCTGTGTTCCTTCTTCTCCTGCGTCCAAAAGATCTTCCTGTAATTTTATTAACCTTTCGTTAAAATCAGCGTATGCGGATATTTTTTGGGATACTGACATATAATCAGCATCACCTAACTTAAGCATAGCCTTTTTAACCGATTCTAACCCCTCTGAAATACGATCTGCCTGATCTTTAACGGCCTGAGCGTCAGCTCTTCGACCTTCCTCTCCGAAAGCCATTCCATAATCAACTCCCAACGCCCCTATACCTGCACCAACTAGTCCTCCACCTACTGCCAAGAGGGGGTTTCCAGTCATCAGCCCAGCTGAAGCTCCCATCATAGCCATGGAAGCTACATTAGAAATGCCTGAAACCGCTGCTTGAGTGCTTGGCCTAGCACCCAGTGATGATGCTACAGCCGGACCTCCCATACTTGCAGCCATGGAGGCAAACATCAGTACGTTTCCAGCTCTTTCCATCTTCATTGCAGAGCTTTTTATTGTCTTAGCTGAATCTTTGTTATCTTTTGCGGCTTCTTTTTGCTCTTCAGCTGCCCGAGCTTCCTCTCGAACCATTTCACTTCTCTCGTCTATACCACTAACTGGGCCGACGCTATATCCACCTAAATTAGCATAGTTAGGAATTCCATGACTCTTGGGGTTTATTCCCATAGATCTAGAACGCCTGATTCCTTGCTGTAAACCTTGCGGCTCATGGATAGTATTGTAAACACCCAAACCTCGAGGGTTACCAGCGCTGCGAAGAGAATTGCTACTTCCGACTCTAATTGCAGAAGCAGGAACTCCCGCCGCCATTTCCCTACCAATAGCGCCAGAAAGAGGACTAAAATTAGGAACAAATCCTAAAGCCTTGCCCCTTCCACCCCCGATTAGATCATTCCTCATTATATTAAGTAAAGATATTCCGTGTTTTCCTGTTTGAGGGTCATTAAAATATTTTTTAGGCATTTCCCCGCCCTGTGCTGACTTTAATCTTCTTTTTGCATCAATTCTAAATATAGGTTGACCAAAAATTTTCTGAAGAGCTGCGGAGGGAGGTCTACCCGCCTCAAAATCAAAATCAGCACCGGGAGTAGCCACTGCGGCTTTCATTGCCATTCTCATGGACTCCTCAAAAACTTCACCTTGAAGACCGGCAGGTAACTTACCCATGTTACCCGGAGCACCTTCAATACCGAAGCGCGTCATTATTTTTTTTGCAATGTTCCCAGTCCCGGACTTGAGCTCCTTCGAGAGTATACCCTCAAACATTGCTTCGGCCTGATCTTCTTTGGCGGTATTTATAAAACTCTCAACCCTAATATTGTTAAGCCTAATCTTAGCCCCCTCGTTAACTAAATCTTTATGAAGTTGAGGAGCTTTATTTTTAAGCCCTACCAAACTTTTCGCGTCGGCTAAAGGATTGAATGTTGGCTTAACACTTCCGTCTGCTAAGCCCAATATTACTCCTATATCGCTTGCATCTAATTGATAAACTTTACCAGCTAATGCAGGGTGTATTTTTTTCTTACTCGCTCTCGGTGCAAAGTTTGGTACAAATCCACCAGCAGCGTAAGGGTTAAAGCCGTGTGCAGCGCCGAAAGCTGATTTGTAAGCAGCTCCAGCAGGGCTTCCCTTTGGCGGCATGATAGCTTTCTGAGACATTCCGGGAAACTGTTTAACAGTCTCGGCAGAATTATACATCATGGTGCCAGCCCCGGGCTGCCTCATCGTCTTAATAGCTCCCGCAGTATACCCTCCAGCGGCTGCCGCAGCTCTCTCAGTATTTGGGTTAGCAAAGTTAGGGATAAAGCCTCCAGCTTTTCCGGGACCACCCATGAAAGCACCTCCACTTTTACCGACACGAGCTCCTCTTGAATATAAAGATTGAGATAAAGCCCCACCATACATGGACATACTTTTTCTTGCTGTTTGCTGCGCTTGAATTGTTGCTAAAATTTGTCTCTCCACCCCGAGAACATTCAAAGTCCCACTTCTTACTTTTTCTAAAAGTGCGGGTTCTTTAGCTATGGTAGCAACAACAATTTCTTCCAAGGCTGCCCTTTGCTTAGTCGCGGCATTTAGACCAACAATATCTTTTAAAGCTGAAGTCGCAAATTTACCTAAACTTAAAGCCAGTTTACCAAATACAGCAGTTGCAAGGACTAACCCGGGTCCAGCTATAAAATTCCCAATACCATTAATTAAGCCCTTACCAATTGTTTGCCCAAATTTCTCCATTGAACCCCCTTTACCAAAAGATTCAATGACGTTATTTACTAACCCTAATGTTTTTTCGATTGCAGGCCCAAACACACCGCCACCAATAGTTGCGCCAGCTTGTGTCAGGTTCGCTAGAGTTCTATTAACTAAAGAGTCTAGAGTTTTATTTAATTGTTCATTTCTTTGGTAAGCCTCATTAGTTGCAGAGTTTGCGGCGTCCAAGGCCCCTTTAAAATTTGAAGTTTCAGATGCTAAATCTGACATTGCAGCTTTTAATATGTTAATCTGGAACACACCAGCAACACTTTCTGCCAAGTTAGCTTGTTGAGACTTAGTTAACCTATCAAAGTTATTTGCAAGGTTTTGCATCACCTGAATACCGTTAAGCATTCTACCACTCATGTCTTCAGTGGCTATACCGAAACCTTTTAACTTAGCCTGAACATCACTACGTTGAATACGCGTAAAGATAGTTTTGAATGCGTTACCAATTACAGCGCCGCCTCGTGCAGTTTTTTGCTGTACTGCAGTGGTTATAGCCATAAGTTCATTCATGCTAACGCCAGCGTCCATAGCTGATGAACCTACTCGTGAAATAGATTTAGCCAAATCTTCTGAACTGACAGCAAAAGCAGCATCAACTTTTGCCATTCGGTTTACGATTTGAGCGGAAGTTACTCCCTCCTTATTAAAAGAGTTTACAGCTGCAGTAAGTGATTTAACAGAATCCGCAGCATTCATTCCTGTTAAGCGCGTTAAGATCAGCGCATCTTTTGTACGCTGAAGAGTTTTCTCCATCCCTAAACCTTGACGAGCTAATTCTGTTGCTGCTTCAGCTACCGTATCAAACCCCTGAGCTGTATCTTTAGCAACTTTAAACATACCCTTCCCAAATTGATCAAGGGTCTTTGTGGAGGCGTTCATGACCACGTTTACGTCAGCCATCGCCTTTTCCACTTTAATTGCGGAGGCTACCATAGCCCTCATAGCCTTCTCAACGTTCATTATAAGACCCGCTGATGCGCCAAAAGCTATAACACGAGCATTAGAAGCTTCTAGGGATTTGTTAAACTCGTCAGCGCGGACAGTTGCTTTTGAGAGACCAGTTCCCAGAGCTCTAACTTTATCGACACCACCTCGACCTCCACCACCAGTAAAAGCT
>CEUT01026557.1_pt1 | contig 20120 bp, 15 predicted proteins | sample 531401 | NCBI WGS metagenome assembly CEUT01 (sample SAMEA2622821, study PRJEB7988) | marine metagenome | biome: marine biome (ENVO:00000447); feature: surface water layer (ENVO:00002042); material: "saline water (ENVO:00002010), including plankton (ENVO:xxxxxxxx)" | depth 5 m | reverse complement strand
TAATAATGTTAGATTTAAAATTTAAATAATGAAACACATAAAATTTGGAATCGTGATTCTTTTCTCTTTTTACTTTAGCTATGCTCAAAAAGAGAATGAAAATATTTTTCTTGATCGTGACTTTTGGAAAACTTCACCAAAGGTGACAAAAATAAAAGAAATGATTAATAAAGGTGCTAACCCAGTGGAGTTAAACCGATATGCTTTTGACGCTGTATGTTATGCTATTTTAGAAAATGCCCCTCTAGAAAGTATTATATATCTTCTTTCATTAAAAGGGAATGAGGTTAATAAATTCACACATGATGGTAGAAATTATTTTATGTGGGCAGCTTACAAAGGAAATGTAGATTTGATGCAACATCTTATTCAAAAGGGATCAGACACAAAAATTGTAGATGACCATGGATATAATCCAATCACCTTTGTTGCGGTCACGGGTCAACAAAATTTAAAAGTTTATGATTTACTTCTTAAAAATGGTTCACAGATAAAAGATATGAATCGTGAAGGTGCTAATTCCCTTCTACTTTTAACTCCTCATTTAAAAGATTTTTCTACGGTTAAGTATTTCACAGATAAAGGATTGAGTATACTCGACAAGGATCACCTTGGGAATACGATGATTAGTTATGCTGCTCGAGGCGGCAATAGAGAAATTATAAACAAGTTGATTACTCTTGGAGTTGATTACAAAAACAAAAACAAAAATGATGGAAATGCATTTATGTTTGCGGCAAGAGGCTTTCGAGGTTCAACAAATAATCTAGAGTTTTTTAGATACCTTAAAAAAATTGGCATTGATACAAATATTATCACAAAAGACAATGAAACACCACTCCATGCTTTAGCGTTTAGACAAAAGGACCGTAAAGTTTTTGAGTTTTTTATTGATAATGGCGTTGACCCCAACAAAAAAAACAATGACGGAAACACTGCTCTAATCAATGCTGTATTATCAAGTAACATTGAAATTGTTAAATATCTGCAGGGATACACTAAAAATATTAATCAAAAAAATAAAGAGGGTATGAACGCTTTAATTTATGCTTTCAGAAATGGAGATCCAAAATTAGTTAAATTCCTACTAGAGAATGGATCAAACATTCACACTAAAGACAAAAATAATAGAAATGTTATAGCTCACCTTTTTGACACCTTCTCTTACTCAAATAAGGCAAATTTTGATGAACTTCTGGACATGTCCTTAAAAATGGGAGTTAATCCAAACGAAACTTTTTTTGGTAACAATAATCTAATCCACCTCGCTGCTGAAAAAATGTCGGATTTCCTTCTAAAAAGAGCCATTGCATTCGACCAAGAAATAAATCAAAAAAACAATAATGGCCTTGCACCCCTGCATATTGCTGCTATGAAATCAAGAAACAATAAGTTATTAAAAATATTAATTGAAAATGGTGCTGTTAAGACAGTATTAACTGATTTTGACGAGAGTGCTTACGATCTAGCAAAAGAGAATGAATTTTTAATTGACAACAATATTAACATTGATTTTTTAAAATAAAGAGATGAAAAAAAATATGAAGTTTGGAGAACATATTAGACTATTTAGCGCTGTGGTTTTTACCTTTTTATTCTGTTCTTCATTTGTTTCAGATGTCGAAAATAAATACAAATGTATGTTACAACTTGTCAATTATTCTGGTGAAGGTGCTTACATAGTTGTATCAATAATTGATAAAAAAAATGACTACAAAAAAACAATAAAAGTAATAGGTGATGATGACGAATGGTATCCAGATATAAGTAAATGGTACCCATATTATTTAAAAAATTCTAAGGAGATGGATGGTGTTACCGGTGCAACGATCTCCGGGGGTGAACGCACAGTATTTAGCTTTGATATTGATGAAAAATATTTTGATGGTAATCATAATTTACGTTTTGAAACTGCTGTAGAAGACCAAAAATACGAGGCTGATGACTTAAATTTTAATCTTCAAAAAACCTCAATTGTAGGCCAACACAGTGGAAGTGGATACATCCGTTACATAAAAATATTGAAATTGTAATATTTTTTATTTTTTCTTGAGCCAACAATTTAGGTAACTATCACCACACAAAAATATTTTCAGATTGACTCAATATATTAAATACTAAATTTTAATCTACCTGAGTAAAATTTTTATTAAATATTTCATATTAAATTTTCTGCCACATAGGTCTTATTTGTATATTGTCTACTAAAATAAATCCATCCAAATGAAAAAATATATTTCCCTTTTATTAATAGTAATTCCTGTAATAAGCTGCGATATATCGTCAGACAATAACCAAGGTACCACCGAAACAAATAATTATATCCAGTGGTCCAACGGGAATGAACTTCATGACGAAATGATAAGAAGTGGAATTAATCACTTCTTAAATATTGAAAGAGAAAAGGCCTATGTTTTTTTTGAAAAGGCAACAAAATTAGACTCTTCCTCTTTTGCTGCACATGTAGTAATCGCGTCTATGTCTAGACCTAATTCAGAAAAACAAGAAATTCACTACGAATTGGCAAAAAAGCATTCAATGAATAAAAATGAAAATTCTAAAAGATTTGTTTCACTGCTGGATATTAAAAGTAAAAACGGAAACAGAGGTATTTGGGGGTCTTCAGCAGAAAAAAACAGTATATGGGAAGAAATGTACGATGCTGAACCAAGGGGAAGGTTTATTCAGTTTTATAGAGCAACCTCAAGCCCAGATTTAAATCAGAGAATTAAAAAATTAGAGGAACTAAGGGAAAAATGGGGGGAACCTAATAATGCAGCAGTGATAAATTACTTGGGTTATTTATATTATCAGTCGGGTAATAAAGAAAAATCAAAAGAAACTTTTATGAAATACTTAGAATTATATCCTGATGGTTATAATTCTTACGATTCAATGGCAGAGTTTTTTATGTTTGAAAAAGATTATGAAGAGGCAAAAAAATATTATGAAATGGTATTAGATGTTTTTCCTTTTTCAAACTCTGCATTAACCTCTTTAAATGAAATAGAAAAATTATTAAAAAATTAAATTTATTTCTTTTGAAAAACATGAAGAAAAGGGTTCTTCTCATATTGTACTCCATAACATTTGGAATTTTAAATTCTCAAAATCTTAAACCTGAAGACACTGAGATTTGGGATCCTGAACCTAAAATTATAACTCCAGGAACTTCTTTTAGAGATGCTCCCTCAGATGCAATTGTTCTATTTAACGGATTGAATTTAAATAAATGGATACACAAAAATGGTGAACCTGCTAGATGGGATGTGAAAGATGATTATTTTACTGTTAAGCCTGGGTCAGGAAGCATTTTAAGTAAAGATTTTTTTGGTAGTTGTCAATTGCATGTGGAGTTTATGTCTCCAATTGATATTGAAGGAGATGGTCAAAATAGAGGGAATAGTGGTATTTATCTCATGGATAACATAGAGCCTGGAGATGGATATGAGGTTCAGGTTTTGGACTCTTATGATAATAGAACATATTCTAATGGCCAAGCAGGAAGTATATATAAACAGCACATCCCATTAGTTAATGCATCAAAAAAACCAGGTGAGTGGCAGACATACGACATAATATTTAAAGCTCCAGTTTTTAATGAAAATGGAGAAGTTAAATCACCTGCATACATCACAGTATTTCACAATGGTGTTTTGATTCAAAATAATTCAGAAATACAAGGATATATCGAACACATTGGCTATCCTAAATATGAGGCCCATCCCCCTAAGTTACCTATTAAATTACAGGACCACGGTAATCTCGTTAGTTATAGAAATATATGGGTTAGAGAGCTTTAAACCAACGTCACTATTTTAAGTAAGTAAAAAATTTTACCTTGTTTATTAGAATCTTGAAATCAAACTTTGGATTAAAATATTTGTATATTTATTTTGTATGAATCGAATAAACTTCATAAAAAAAACAGCTCTTATGACGAGCGCTGGACTTTTGACACACTCTCCCATTGCATTTGGTAATCCATCTAAAATTATTGGCTCAAATGAAAAAATAAAATTTGGTACTATTGGGGTGAATGGAATGGGATGGACAGATTCAATGGCCCTTTTAAAGGTTCCAAATGTTGAATTGGTTGCCATTTGCGACGTAGATAATAGTGTTTTAGAAAAGAGGAAATATGAACTCGATAAATCAGGAATAAAGGTCAAAGTGTTTTCAGATTATAGAAATCTACTCGATGACTCAGAAATAGACGCGATTATAATAGGTTCACCTGACCATTGGCATCCCTTAATGATGATTCATGCTTCTGAAGCCGGTAAACATGTTTATTGTGAAAAACCAATAGCAAACTCAATTGGAGAGTGCAACGCTATGGTAAAAGCCCAAGAGAGATATGGTAATATAGTCCAAGTGGGACAATGGCAAAGAAGTATGAAGCACTTTCAAGATGCGGTAGATTTTATTTCCTCTGGAGTTCTTGGACCGATTAGAACTGTAAAGGTTTGGTGCTATCAGTCTTGGATGCGTCCTAATCCTATTGTCCCGGACAGTCAACCCCCCAAGGGTGTTGATTATAAAAAATGGTTAGGACCAGCGTCTTTGAAACCATTTAATGCAGGACGTTTTCACTTCCATTTTAGATGGTTTTGGGACTACGCTGGAGGGCTTATGACAGACTGGGGGGTTCATCTTCTGGATTACGCTCTACTGGGTATGAATTCCTCATATCCAAAGTCAATTACTGCAAATGGAGGTAGATTTGCATACCCAAATTTAGCGCAGGAAACTCCAGATACGCTTTTTGCAGTTTATGAATTTGATAATTTCAATTTGATTTGGGATTCTGCTATGGGTATTGATAACGGTTCATATGGACTGAACCACGGTATTTCATTTATTGGAAATTACGGCACTTTAGTGTTGAATCGAAAAGGTTGGAAAGTAATTGAAGAAAAGAAAAATAAAAGTAAAATCGCTAAGCCTTATGTGAGAAAAACAGACAATGGATTAAATAACCACTTACTGAATTTTATAGAATCAATTAGAGCGAATGATCCCCAAAAAGTAAACTGCTCGATAAAAGATGGTGCTCTTGTCGCCAAGGTCGCACAAATGGGTAATATATCATATCGGTCTGGTAAAAAGTTGTTTTGGGATTCTACGTCAGATATTTTTACAAACAGTAGGGTCAATGAAGATTATGTTACTAATAAGTATCACAATGGATACAGCTTGCCAAAATATTAAAAAGGTTTATAATGGACATTTATGAAATTTGTTTTTTATTGTCAACTTTTTGGGTTGGGCCATTTTGGTTTGCGATGCTTATTAATCCCCGAGAAGAAAAGACCAAAAGAATGTTGAAAGGGCCTTGGTTTTATCTTGGACCAATTATAATTTGGTATTTTTTGATGGCCCTCAATCCACAAGGTTTAATTGATCTAGCAGGAGGTAGTAACAATGACGAAGGGTTTCTAATTGGTCTAGCTAATGCTTTAGCTACTAAGCCTGGGGTGACTGCAACTTGGGCTCATATGGTAGCCGGGGATTTTTTTGTGACTAGATGGATTTGGTTAAAATGTATTGAAAATAATGCAAATAAATGGATTATGAGATTGTCAATCTTTTTTGGAGTAATGCTTATGCCGATTGGGCTTGCCATCTATGCAATTTTTGTTCCGAGTAAATCTAAAATCAATTAATTATCAAAAAGTCCCTCGGATAGATATTTGAGACCTGTATCGCATGCAACAGCTACAACTTTGGATGATGGCCCTAGTTTTTTTGATATTTGAATAGCTGCTGCTACGTTCATTCCGCTTGAAGTACCACAAAAAATCCCCTCTTTTGTAGCTAGATCTCTTGAAGTTTGTCTTGCAAGAGATTCATCTATTGTCATAACACTGTCAACTAATTTTGGATCATAAATTGCTGGTACAAAGCCAAGCCCAACTCCTTCCACGTTGTGTGATCCTTTAATTCCTTTAGACAACACTGGAGAGCTAGAAGGTTCAATTGCAATAATTTTGGATTTAGATTGAGCTTTTTTAAAAGCTTTAGCAATCCCCATCAGGGTCCCAGCTGTACCAATCGTGTCGCAAACAGCGTTGATGTTTCCTTTTACTTGCTTTAAAATTTCTTCTCCCAATGGGATAAAACCCTTTATTACATCATAGTTTTGAAGTTGGTTTGTGAAAAATGTATTGGATTCTCTTGAAATATTTTGTGCTGTTTTTACCATTTCATTTATCAATTCTTTAGTTATTTTTCCATCTTTACTTTTTAATACTTTTACCTCAGCACCCATTGATTTCATTAAATCAATTTTTTCTTTCCCAAAAACATCTGCAGTGATTAATTTAAACCGATATCCCTTTAAAGAACAAACAAATGCTAATCCTGCTCCTGTGCTGCCTCCAGAATACTCAACAACAGTCATCCCTTTTTTTAAAAATCCTTTTTTTTCTGCCCCTTCAATCATAGCTAATGCCATTCTGTCTTTTTTTGAACCTGTTGGATTGTAAGCCTCAAGTTTGACATAAATTTCACCACACCCTCCCTTAGGTAGGTTCTGAAGTTTAACTATTGGAGTGTTCCCTATCGTTTCTAAAATGTTACTCACAAACTAAAATTAATTAATTTAACTCTTTAAATTTAAGGATAACTTTGTAAGTTCCTGTATGAGAAAATTCTTTCTGTTTTTTATTCTTCTTTTTTGTAGTTGTACAAGTTCATATAAAAAAATTAAAGTTGGTAGGAAAAACCCTAACATCATAATTATTTACATGGATGATCTGGGCTACGGTGATGTTAGTTCTTATGGGAAAGGAATTTTAAAAACTCCAAACATTGATAAATTGGCAAATGGTGGATTAAAATTCTTAAATGGATACTCATCTTCTGCCACATGCACACCAAGTAGGTATGCAATGCTAACTGGAAAATATCCTTGGAGAAATCCCAGGGCTAAAATAATTACTGGTGGTTCTCTTATAATAGACACTACCGAAATAACTCTGCCAAAAATGCTCAAAACTAACGGTTACAAAACTGGAATTGTAGGAAAATGGCATCTAGGTTTGGGAGAAGATAAGATCAACTACAACACAATTATTTCTCCTGGACCAAATGAAATTGGGTTTGATTATTCATACATTTTAGCTGATACTCAAGATAGAGTCCCCTGTGTTTACATAGAAAATGGAAGAGTTGTAGGACTAGATTCGAATGATCCAATAAATGTAAATTTTGATAAAGACGATTATGGCTTGCCAACGGGGCTAAAAAATCCTGAGCTTACAACTATGAGATGGCATCACGGTCATAATGGGTCAATAGTTAACAGTATTCCTAGAATTGGATTTATGGAAGGTGGAAACAAGGCTAGATGGATAGACCAGAACATGGCAGATACCTTTTTAATTAAAGCAAAAGAGTACGTAATTGAAAATAAAGATGAACCTTTCTTCCTTTTTTATTCTCTACAACAACCGCACGTTCCTAGAACACCCAATCCTAGGTTTGTTGGAAAATCTGGAATGGGACCCAGAGGAGATGTAATTATTGAGGCTGATTGGTGCATAGGTGAAATATATAAAACTCTAAATGACAATAAACTATTGGAAAACACATTGATTATTTTTTCAAGTGATAATGGACCAGTTCTTAATGACGGTTATTATGATTATGCTGTTGAAATGCTTGGTGATCATACACCGTCTGGCGGTCTACGGGGGGGTAAATACAGTTTATTTGAGGCGGGTACAAAGGTACCTTTTGTTGCTTATTGGAAAGATAAAATTAAGTCGGGTGTGTCGGATCAAATAATTTCTCAAATAGACTTATTCAACTCTATTTCTAAAATGATTGACTCTGATATTAAAACTGAAGATGGTAATGATTTTTCAAATCTAATATTAAACAATACCGGAAAGGGACGGAACGACCTTGTAATAGAGGCTATGGGAAGAACCGCTTACAGAAATAAAGAATGGGTGATGATTCCACCTTATAAAGGTCGAAAAATTGCAAAAAATGTTCAAATAGAACTTGGTAATTCAACTGACTACATGCTGTTTAACTTGGAAAAAGACCCGTACCAAAAAAACAACTTAGCTAAGGAAAAACCTGAAAAGTTAAAATTTATGATTTCAAGTTTTGATAAAATCAAAAGATATTAATTTTTTCTAGGGATGACTTTCAAGTACAAGCCTTATAAACTCTCCAACTTTACTTGGTTCTATCCATCTTGTAACTACAACGATTTTTTTATCTGGAATCACAACTATGTAATTCCCTCCAAATCCAGCAGCATAGAAGACATTTTCAGGAACTCCCTCCCAGTATCTTGAAGTCCCTTTTTTGTTAAGCCACCACATGTAACCATAACTTATGTTAGCAGGTGAGGAACTAGTGGCCTTTTTAATCCACGATTCACTAATTAGTTTTTTCCCTTTCCATATCCCATTATTTAAAAAAAGTAATCCAAAGCGTGCATGATCTTCTGTACTAATAAAAACTCCACCACCTGAGTGCCCACCTCCCGATACGGACTGAACTCGGTTCCCATCTATTTCCACCCATGAATTTTTGTAACCATACCATCTCCAGGAAGTTGAGGCTCCAATTGGGTCCATTATAAATCTTTTAAGGATTTTGGGCAAGGGTTCTCTCCACACATGAAGTAAAGAATAGGCTAAAAGATTTACTCTCACATCATTATATTCATACTTTGTCCCAGGGGTCATGTATAATCTATTTTTCCAATCATCAATTTCGCCTTCCTCCGGTGGCCTGTCAGCCCAATCATGTAAACCCCATAATGTTCCAGACCAATCAGATGATTGATTTAATAGATGTTCCCAGGTTATCTGACTATTATGCTTTCCATCAAAAGAATTGTCCCAAACTAAATTTTTAACTATATCCGTTGGTTTAAATAATCCACGATCTACCGCAAGACCTGCGACAGTTGAAAGGTAGCTTTTGGTCACACTAAATGTCATATCTACTCTTTTTGTGTCCCCCCAAGATGCAATTTGGTAGCCATTTTTTAAAATTATTCCAGAAGGAACTCCTCTTTTCTTTGTTGGACCGAGAATTTGATGATATGGCTCCTTCGAAAAGCCCTTAAGTATGGCAATTCTCAAATCTTTTTCTCCAGAATATTCATTTGATTCAGCAAATGAAATAGCTTTTGATAATTTACTTAAACTAATATCATATTCTTTAGGATCTTTATTTTCCCATTTAGAGTTAGCAGCTGGAAAATAAATTTGTCCTACACTGAGGTAACATGAAAAAATTGAAAATAAAATGCAAACTTTATGCGATGAGAGGTTTTTCATTAGGCTTTAAATTTAATAATATTTAGGGTTTTTAACAGTTTATTCGTAATATAATAGTAGTATCAATTAAGATGAACATTCAATTTCGTTGCTTATCAATTTTATTATTTTCACTCTTTATTTTGTTACATGGTTGTGTTAAAGACAAAGAGCAAAAAAAGAAACCTAATGTTATTCTAATTTTAGCAGATGACCTAGGTTGGACTGACCCATCATTTATGGGTTCCAAATATTATCAAACTCCAAATATTGACAGACTAGCAGAGAGTGGATTAACTTTTTTTAATGCTTATTCATCTGCCGCAAATTGCTCACCGAGTAGGGCTACATTGCTATCTGGCAAATATCCAACTGACCACAAAATTTTTACAGTTGGAATTTCAGAAAGAGGGAATAAAAAAACCAGAAAATTAATTCCAGCAAAAAATGATACAATTATAAAAGAACATTTTTTTTTAATGCCAGAAATGTTTAAAAGTATGGGGTATAAAACCGGTCATTTTGGGAAATGGCATTTAGGCCCAAAAGGATATTATCCCGAACAAAACGGTTTTGACGTAAACTTTGGCGGATACGAAAATGGAGGCCCAGGGAAGGGGGGGTATTTTTCTCCCTACAACAATCCAAAAATAGAAGATGGCCCAAAAGGTGAATATTTGACAGACCGCATTGGGAATGAAGTGATAAAATTTATTAGTGAAAATCAAAAAAGGAAATTTTTTGCCTATGTCCCATTTTATTCTGTCCACACACCGATTGAAGCAAAGAAAGAATATGAGAAAAGTTTCCAAAAAAACGTGGGTGACCAATATCATAATAGGCCAGATTTTGCCGCAATGATCCAATCCCTAGACGAAAATGTTGGAAAAATTATAGACAAAATCGAAGAATTAAATCTGACGGAAAACACACTTATTATCTTCACTTCGGACAATGGTGGGGTTAGAGCTATCTCAAATCAGTTTCCCCTTAGAGCCGGAAAAGGTTCTTATTACGAGGGGGGAATAAAAGTGCCGTTAATCTTTTCATGGAAAAAAGTAATTAAAAAGAAAAGTAAATCTTACGAGAGGGTTTCAAATATTGACTTTTATCCAACCATTAAAAAAATTATTGGTTATGAAAACAAAATTGAATTAGAAGGGCAAGATCTTAGCCCTATTTTTGTAAATAGAAAACTAAAAGAAAGATCTCTTTTCTTCCATTTTCCAATTTATCTCGAGCCATATAATGTTTACAAAGATAATGCTAGAGATCCCCTTTTTAGGACAAAACCAGGATCGGTAATTATAAAAAATAATTGGAAATTACATCACTACTTTGAAGATGACTCTCTAGAGCTTTATAATCTAAAAGAGGATATATCCGAGTCTAAAAATACTGCTAGAAAAAACAAAAAAATAGCAGCTGAACTTTATGAGGAATTGAATAATTGGAGAAAATTAAATAGAGCTTATATCCCTAAAAAAAAGAACCCATATTATGACAAGATGTTTGTTGATAGTTTGCTAAATTTAATAAGTAACAAAAAAATAAAAGGTAAGATTCCAGCTAACTTAAAATTATCTAAGTTTTATAAATGAAAATAAAGACTATTTGTACAACTTTATTCGCCTTATTCCTTTTATCATGTAGCGAAGAAAAGAATTTAAAAAATTTACCCAACATAATATTTATTTTGGCAGATGATCTTGGATATGGAGAGATTGGAGTTTTCGGACAAAAAATTATTGAAACGCCAAACATAGACAATCTTGCTAAAAGTGGAATTATTTTAACAAATCACTACAGTGGGTCTCCTGTCTGTGCTCCAGCAAGAGCAGTTCTTTTAACTGGGCTACACACTGGTCATAATCCTATAAGAGGAAATGATGAATGGAAAGAAAGAGGAAATGTGAAAAGTTTCGAGGCCATGCTCAAGGATCCAAAACTTGAAGGACAAAGACCTCTTCCAGACTCTATACAAACCGTCGCAAATTATTTAAATTCTAATGGTTATAAAACTGGAATGATTGGTAAATGGGGACTCGGTGCTCCAAACACAAACAGTGTTCCTAACAAAAAAGGCTTTGATTTTTTCTATGGCTACAATTGTCAAAGGCAAGCACATACTTTGTATCCTACTCACTTGTGGATAAATAATAAAAGACACATGCTAAAAAATAAAATAGTTGATAAAGGGCCGCTATTAGATAGCATGAACCCAAATAATTCTATTAGTTATAAACCTTATAATCAAACTGATTATGCTCCTGCATTAATGCACAAAGAGGCCTTAAATTTTATTGAACGGAATAGAAATAATAATTTTTTTCTTTATTATGCGAGTCCACTCCCTCACCTTCCTCTTCAAGCGCCTGAAAAGTGGGTTAATTATTATAGAAATAAAATTGGAGACGAAGAGCCTTACCTTGGAGAAAGTGGGTATTTCCCTAATCAATATCCTAAAGCCACCTATGCTGCTATGATTTCATATTTAGACGAGCAAGTGGGCGAAATGGTTGATAAGTTAAAAAACATAGGTGCGCTTGATAACACCCTTATAATTTTCACAAGCGATAATGGTCCAACACATGTAAGTCAGGTTGACATTGATTTTTTTAATAGTACAGGTATTTTTGTTAACTCTAAAAAAACTGTCAAAGGTAGTCTAAATGAGGGGGGTATAAGGGTCCCAACAATTGCCTCTTGGCCGAAAAAGATCAAAGCTGGTGTCAAGTCTAGCCATCCAAGTATCTTTTATGATTTTTTTGCTACCGTTGCTGATATTATTGGTAATCCTTTACCTTACCCAATAGATGGTATAAGTTATTTACCAACCCTCGTTGGTGGTAAGCAACTAAAACATGATTACTTGTATTGGGAGTTTCCAGAGAAACAATACAAGGGTCAGCAGGCTGTTAGAAAAAACAAGTGGAAAGGAATACGGAAGAATTTGTTATCTGGAGACTCAAAACTCCAACTATATAACTTAGATAATGATCCACAAGAAATTGTCGATTTGTCTGAAATTTATCCTGATACAGTCGCTGACCTAATGTTAGTTTTGAAAAAAGCTCATGTAAAAGCCTCATTGGAAAAATTTAATATGTCCATCTTGGATAAAACAAAATAATTATTCTTTCCATATGACACTATTTTTACCATATTTTAGATAGAAAATTGTGAGGACAAATTTTAGTAGTTAAAAATATAGAATCACATTGCATCAACAACCGTTCTAAAACCAGCATGAATTGAACTTGTGTCGGGAGATGACTTCATTCTCATTGAATTTCTATAACCTGTACAATAAGATTTATTACATAAAAAACTCCCCCCGCGCATTATTTTTTTTGGAAGGTAGGGCTCATTTGGGTCATAACTAGTTGGCGGCCCTACAGGGTTGTCCGCAACTTCATATTGGAAGAGTTTGTAATAGTCAAAAGTGTACCAGTCATAACACCATTCCCACACATTCCCAGATATGTCATATAATCCAAATTTGTTTGGAGGATAACTTCTAACGGGAGCCAAAAATTCAAATTTATCCTCCATTGTATTTTTGTAAGGAAACGTACCGTCCCAAGTATTTGCATAAGTGGGAATATATGGATCGTCCCCCCATGAAAATAGTGAGTTTTCTACACCTCCTCTTGAGGCATATTCCCATTCTGCTTCAGTGGGGAGCCTCTTCCCAGCCCATTTACAATAGGCTTGTGCATCAATCCAACTAATGTGGACAACAGGGTAATTATCTTTACCCTCAATTGAACTTCCAGGGCCCCAAGGTTTTTTCCAATTAGCACCTTTTGATAATTTCCACCACTGAGAGTAGTTGTCTAAACTGACAGGTGAAGACGTATAATTAAAACATAGTGATGATGGAGACAAAAGACTATCGTGGGGTTTAGGAATGTTTGGGGGTAAATCCTTCTTCATTTCATCCCAATCAATTTTTTTTTCTGCTGTAGTTACATAACCTGTTTCATCAACAAATTTTTTGAATTGAGAATTGGTTACTTCAGTTTCATCAATCCAAAATGAATTAATTTTTACTTTATGCTTAGGGTATTCGTCTTCAAAACCATCATTGTTATCCGCACCCATGTTAAATGTCCCTGATGGAATGAGAACCATTCCTCTTACTAGCAGAAAATCTTCCTTTGATTTAACTTGTGAAACAATTTTGGTTTTGTTTTTTACAACATGATTTCTATCATTTGTTTGATTATTTGAACATCCAGATAGAACAAAAAACAAAAAAAAGAATAGTATTACCGATGGCACTCTTTTCATTTTAAATTTTTATTTTTAATACTATAATTTAATAATTATATATCAGAAAATCCGCCTTACTTCTTTATTCTGCCCTTTTTGTTTTTTCAATCCTAGGTTGTAAGAAAGAACCAGCAAAAAGACCAAATATTGTTTGGCTTGTTGCAGAGGATCAGTCACAGTATTTCCTCCCCTTTTACGGAGACGAAACAGTAAGCCTTCCCAATGTTGGTCAGCTACTTGAAGGAGGTGTTATATATGACGAGATGCATTCCCCATATCCCGTGTGTGCTCCTTCAAGGAGCGCAATAATCACCGGTATGTATCCAAGTTCTATAGGTACAGGGAACCATAGGGCTTATCATCAAAAAAGAAAAGTGAGACCAGATTCCGAGTCAGAACTTGAGTTTCCTTATTACTCATCAAGATTAGCTGAGGCAATCAAACCCTTTACGCAAATTTTGAGAGAAAATGGATACTTTTGTACAAATAATTCCAAAACAGACTACAACTTTAAATTAAGGAAAGAGGCATGGGACGAGTCAAGTAAGGGTGCGTCTTGGGAAAATAGGAAGAAAGATCAGCCTTTTTTTGCGGTATTTAATTTTGGTGTTACACACGAGTCTTCGATATGGAATAGAGACAAAAAGAAATTAAAAGTAGATCCAAATAATTTAAATGTACCTCCAGTTTTTCCAGATGATTCTATTGCTCGACATGCTCTTGCAGTTAATTATTCTAATTTGATAGAAATGGATATCCAAATGGGTAAAATTATAGATAAATTAAAAAAACAGAGTCTTTATGATAACACCTTTATATTTTTTTATAGTGACCATGGCGGGCCTTTCCCAAGGCATAAAAGAGCTATTTATGAAACAGGGACAAAGGTTCCTTTAATTATAAAATTTCCTAAGGGGTTTAAAACAGAAGAAAAAAGAAATAATGATATGCTAAGTTTTATTGACTTTGCACCAACAATCCTTTCTATAGCTAATATTGATATCCCTAAAATATATCAAGGCAAACCTTTTTTGGGTTTTAAAAAATCTTTAGAAAAGAGAAAGTATTTATTTACGGCAAGTGATAGATTTGACGAATTAACCGACCGAATACGAGCTGTGAAAAGTAAAAAGTTTAAATACATTAGAAATTATAATACAGAAAAGCCTCATGCCCTAAATGTGGTCTATAGAACTCAAATGAACTTGATGAAACATCTTAATGAATTAAATAAAACTAATTCTCTTTCTGAGAAACAGAAACTTTGGTTTCAAGCTCCCAAAAGCCCAGAAGAGTTTTATGATTTAGAGAATGATCCATTTGAATTAAATAATTTAATAGAAAATGAAGAGTTCTCATCACACATCTATGAATTAAAATTAAAACTTGACTCTTGGCTCATGAATATAAATGACTTGGGTGGAATTCCAGAAAAAGAACTTGTTAAGATTTTAGTAAAATGATAAAAAAAGTTGTCAAAGCAGAGCTTTACTAAATTAATTAAACTAAATAAATACGATAGGTTATTTGTTATCTATATCCATTGTTCGTTGGGTCTGAATCCAATAAAACTGGGTTTGTAAGTATTTCATTCAAAGGAATAGGATACTTTACATGTTTGGACTGAATATTTGTTGCTGCACCTTGTGCATGTTTAGTAACCTTTGTGTTCCTAACCGTTTCCAAAAGTATTCCCCATCTAATTAAATCTTGCTTTCTGTGTCCTTCTGCAAAAAGTTCATACTTCCTTTCATCATACATTTTCACTCTAAATTCTGCCTGAGAAAGACCACTCCATGGGCTGTCTGGTTCAAATGCCCTCTCACGAACTTTATTTACATATTGATACGCATTTTCCGGACCGTTAAGTTCATTTTCGCTCTCTGCAGCCATTAAATAGATATCCGCAAGCCTTATTAGAACAATATTTTCAGACTTAGCATTTCTTGGTTTGTCAATATTTAGGTTCATTAATTTACCAACGTAAACGTATTTTAATTGAATACCTTCATAATACTCCAAAAAAGTTGAATCATATCTTAGGTCCCCGGCCTCCCATTTACTCCGCTTACCTATATCAGGACATGCAATAACTCCTCCAAAACCTGTAAAAGACTGATTATTCGCAGCTAGAGCAATATCAAGTGCATTTTTATCGGCTTTGTTTTTAGGGTTATCTTTAGCACGTGGGTTGTACTCTTCAATCCAAAGGTTTGTTTGTAAATTTCCACTATTGAGCCCTCCGCCAGTATTTAAATAATTCGTTCCAAGTGCCACATCCCCAGCGAAATCCACCCAGAGGATGTGTTCGTCCTTTACCTCATTATCTGAAGTTGTTTTATCATATGCATAAACATCTGAAAAATTATCCATCAACTTATGAGGTGAGTTATTAATTATATCCACGCACTCAGCTAGACAAGAAGACCACTCTTTGTCAAATAAATGAAATTTAGCTTTTAATGCAGCTGCTGCCCATTTTGTCATTCTACCTAGGTCCCCACCAGAATATGAGTCTGGTAAATAGTTTTTTGCAAGAGTAAGGTCCTCTTTCATTCTTGTTCTTATCTCATTCATTGGAGTACGTGGTATAACAGAAAGCTCGTCGGTTCCTAAATCATCTGTAAAAAAAGGGACATCGCCGTAAAACCTTGTCAAATCATAATAGGCCATTGCTCTTAATACATATAATTCTCCTAGGAGCTGATTTTTTTCCTCTACAGTTAGTGCTTCTGCAGTTGAAATATTGGAAATAGCAGAATTGGCATTTCTTATTAATAAATAAAATTCCTTCCATGTTGCATGTAAATCACCATTCCCTTCTGTGTATAGATAATTAAATGGAGTTTGAATAATTTTCCTTTGAGGACAAACTTCATCCGTCCCGTATTTTACTGCCCCTCTATAATTTCTATTTCGATATAAGTTCTGATTATTTAATGTGACATATACTCCATTTACCGCCATTTGAGCTTCATTATAATTATTATAGAAACCTTCAGGAGATAAACCACTTCTTAGATCTTCGTCTAAAAAACCTTTCTCACAATTTAATAAAAATACAATTGAGATTAGAGTCAAACGATTTATTTTAGTGAGTTTGCAATTAATGAATTGTTTATTTAGTTTGTTCATAATCAAAGGATTTATAAAGTTAGATTAAAACCAAATGCAAATGACAAGTTATAGGGGTAACCTCCATTAGCCACACCTTGTGCCAAACCATCACCGTAATTACTTTGCTCAGGATCCCCATGGGTAAATTTAGTGAAGAGCAACAAGTTATTCCCAGTTAAATAAATACTAGCTCTTTTCATCCCGTGGATATCTAAATCATATGTTAGGGTTACGTTTTTTAATCTTAAGAAAGAACCATCTTGATACGATACGTCACTTCGTTGTTGGAAGTTACCAAAGCTTGATCCTGCTCTAGGAATGTCTGAGCTTTGATTCGAAGTAGTCCACCTTTCCTTTACAATTGGTAATAAATTACTTCTTGGGTCTCTTCCAAAATATCCTAGGTGATAAGCAGCATTTAAAATCTCATTCCCGTAAGATCCATGGAAAAAGAAATCGAGAGTAAAATCTTTGTAGGTAAATGTGTTTCTAAGACCTCCATAGAAGTCTGGATTAGGATCTCCATGTACAATAAAATCAAGTTGATTAATGGCGCCATTCCCATCTAAATCAACGTATCTAGGTCCTCCCAAGACACTTCCTACAATACCATCGGCATCAATTTCAGCAGCAGTCTTATAGGTTCCAAGATATGTAGCACCAAGATAAGCAGGTGCAGGATATCCAGGAATTATTCTAATACTAGGCCCTGTTGATTGACCAGGTGCAGTTAAATTAATCCATTCTTGTCCATCACCAATTGAAATTACTTTGTTCTTATTTGCAGAAATAGTCAAATTTGTACTCCATGTGAAATCAGGTTTGTCAATATTTAATGAATTAATGGTAAACTCAAACCCTTTATTTTCTATCTCACCAACATTTTCTAACCTGGTTTCTCCAGCTGTTCCTGGAATGGGTCTGTTGAGTAATAAATCTTTGGTCCTTTTATTATAATAATCTAGTTCAAAAGAGTATCTATTATTTAAAAAACCAACCTCTAATCCAATATCGGTTTGTACTGTTGTTTCCCAGCCTAAGTTTGAACTGGCTAAATTTTCAAGCAATACAGCATTAGAAACTTGATTATTTAAAAAATTTACATACGGGGTGAATCTTGACAGAGAGTTGTATGCCGGTACGCCTTGTTCACCAACAACACCGTAACTTACTCTTAATTTTAAATTACTTATGTAATCAACACTTTGCATAAAACTCTCCTGACCCATTCTCCAAGCAGCACCAACAGAAGGAAAAAAAGCATATTTATTACCTTTTTCAAAAACAGAAGACCCATCCCTTCTTCCAACAAGGGTAAGTAGGTATTTGCCCTTATAAGAGTAATTTATTCTTCCCAAAATAGATTCAAATGTTCTTTTTTCATAGTTGCTGGACACAGCATTTTGACTCGGATCAGACCCTAGAGCAAGATTGTTGAATGTAACTACATCATTTACAAAACCATAAGCCCCTGATCTAGAAGACTCAAATGTGGTTATTTGAGATGTATATCCAGCAAGGACTTTTAAAGAGTGTTCGTTAAACTCCTTGACATAAGTTATCGTATTTTCATTTAATATATCTCTGCTATTTCTTGAAATGATATTGGCCTCGCCATCTTGACCTTTTGCAACTCTATCTGGCAAGATTGTCGAAAAGTATTGGTTTCTTTTACTAAAATCAAGTCCCAATCCAATCGTGGATCTTAATGTTAGTCCAGGAATAATATCATATTCCAAAAATGCATTGGTCAAAAGATTTGTAGTTAATGTATGATCAATTCTTTCATTCACATCTGCCAATGGATTTCGAAAGGGTGTGTTTGCCACAGGGTTTACGCCATTATAAGTGCCATCGCTATTGTAAACTTCTAAAAAAGGAGGCATTGCGTTTTGAACCCCTTGCCAGTTAACTTTGTTGTTTTCAATTTTCCTATCAGATAAGTTAAGTCTAAACCCAGTTCTAATTTTTTCATTAACATTAAAATCCATATTAGCTCTAAGAGTATATCTATTAAGACCTGATGATTCAATTATAGATTGTTCAGACCATCTATTTAAAGACACATAATAGTTGGATTTTTCAGAATTACCACTCAGTGTTATATCGGTATTATTAACCTGTCCATTTCTTGTTACCAAATCTACCCAATTTGTATTAGGAATAGTAGCTGAATCAAAAAGCGGATCTATGGATGGATCGTTTTCTCCGTAACCACTAGCTCCATAAACCAAGGTTTCTGCCTCATTCCAGTAATTTGCAAAATCAGTAGAATTTAAATACTGAGGAGGATTTGCTATACTACTAAAACTTGTGTAATGATTTATTGACACGTCAACATCTCCAGATTTTGCAGACTTCCCATTTTTAGTTTGTATTAAAATCACACCTGCAGCTCCTCTGGTTCCATAAAGGGCCAGAGAACTCGCGTCTTTTAAAACCTCGATGGATCGAATATCATTAACGTTAATGTTTTGAAGATTAAAATCGGTCCCGGCAATAAAACCATCAATTACAAAAAGTGGATTGTTATTACCTTGTATTGAACTTAATCCCCTAATACGAATTGTAGGAGCAGATGATGGATCCCCGTCAGGAGCAGTAACTTGAAGACCCGCTGCTCTACCTTGAAGAAGATTGCTAACACTTGAAGCTGGCTGGTTTGACAAAGCATCCCCAGAAACTTTTGCAATAGATGAAACCAGATCTTTCTTTCTGGTTGTTCCGTAACCCGTTATAATAATTTCCTCCAATGATCCTTCCTTAGGGGAAAGAGATACATTAAAACTATCCCCATTAGATACATCAATTGACTGGTCGCCATATCCAACAAATGAGATGGTTAAAATGGCATCATCATTTTCTAATTGAATAGAAAAATTACCTTCAAAGTCCGTTGTTGTTCCATTGTTAGTACCTGCTTCCAAAACATTTGCACCTGTCAATGGTAACCCCTCATCGTCAAGAACTTTACCTTTTATGCTTCTCTGAAAATTTGATCTTGAGTGTTCAATTTGATAAATAATTGAGCTTGACTGTTTGGTCTCAATTATCTCATTATTATTTATCTTACTCGCATGAGAATTATGTGTAAATACACAAATACAAATAAAAGCAAAAATTAACCTCACATTAAGTGTTTTTTATAGATATATTTAAATGTTCAAAATTATAAAAGATTCATTTACTTTAGGAATTAAAATTTAATATTCTGAGGGTTGTAATTATTTATTAAATAAATTGGTATTACAAGCATGAATCTTTAGATTATTCAAAAAATAAGGGGTTGTAAGTCGTATGAAAAAAATGTTGACATATTTAATATTATTCCTCTTGGGATTTTTTGGCTACAAGGGCATATCTATTATTTACAATAAATTTTTTAAAAACAGAAAGAGCAATATTGAAGGAAATATTAAACTTAATTTAAAA
>CEUT01004206.1_pt1 | contig 20165 bp, 19 predicted proteins | sample 531401 | NCBI WGS metagenome assembly CEUT01 (sample SAMEA2622821, study PRJEB7988) | marine metagenome | biome: marine biome (ENVO:00000447); feature: surface water layer (ENVO:00002042); material: "saline water (ENVO:00002010), including plankton (ENVO:xxxxxxxx)" | depth 5 m | reverse complement strand
AACAATTGTGTGGATAATGAAAGTGAAACATTCCAAAAGTTTTTTGAGGTAGAAAAGAAAAGTAATACCTACGAAGTGTTTACAGATGGTAGTGAATTAATTGGGAACAATCCTGAGTTTCAGAAGTATAAGGGTAAATTAGATATGGTTTTTACATCCCCACCTTACTTCAATAGAGAACAATATTCACAAGATGAGAATCAAAGTTTTAAAGCATATTCCGAGTATGATGATTGGAGAGATAATTTTTTAGAACCGACTTTAACAACGGCTTATAATTATTTACGAGAGGATAGATATATCCTTTGGAACATTGCAGATATAAAAATTGGGAGTAGTACTTACTACCCATTAGAACAAGATAGTATTGATATCCTAACTAAATTAGGGTGTGAATATAAAGGTAAACTTAAAATGTTGATGACACGGATGGTTGGGTTAGACCCAAGTAAGACTGGTATAAAGAATGCTGTACAACACAATGGAAAAGCATACAAGTTCGAACCGATATTCGTGTTCTACAAAGGAGCACAAAATGAAATTCAGAAATTGGGATAAGGAATATGATAAACCTTATCATAATGGAAAACAATGGATGTATGATAAAACACCAATCTATGATAATATATTAGATTGTTTTTTAGAAACACAAAGACCAGAGGGTGATAAATCTACAAGAGAAAAATATGGTAACACAAGATTGAGAGACCCTTTTAGAAAAATAAACAAATATAAAATCCAACAATATCTTGGACACATGGAAAAAAATATGTATAAAGAAGTTGATTGGGTAGAAGATGATAATGGTAAAATTGTTGCTATTATTCATTATTACGATTTAAATAAAATGTCTACCAAAGAGAAAAAGGTAAAATCTTTTTGTGGACAAGAATATATTTTAGATAAAGAACGAGGTGATGTTTACATCAAAGAGATGGCATGTTATCCTGGTCATGAGGAATGGTTAGAAAAGTTAGTAGAAAAACATATTGCAAAACCAAAAGAATCAAACAAGTTCTTTGATACAGAAGAACCAATCACAATTGTAGAGATTGATAATCAGTTGAAAAGAAATAAAGATATATTAAAAAATTTAGGATTTGAATGTATCGATAATATCGTAACTTCGTTTGCAGATGTTTATGGTATATGGGTTAAAGGTGGTGAGAATTTAGAACGACCTGATAAGGCACAAGAGTTATCATTACAGAGATTAGATTGTGATACACAAGATACAAAAGAGTTGATGGAACAAATTCTAAAACTTAACATTGATGATTTTGCTAATCACTATTCTAATTACAACAAAGGAAATACTTGGAAAGGTATGGTGGTTCGTGGTTATGGTGGATTAGTTGATTTCATTGTTAAACCTGCAGAGATGGTTAACTCTTGGAAAAAAGAAAACAAAGAGAAGATGGATTGGAAAGTAAAAGATACACCATTGAGAAAACAAGTACCTGCTGTAGAAAAGTTTGCAGATATACTTGGTGATTACGAACACGAGAGAATCAGAATCCTAATGTTAAAAGAGGGAGAGGGTGAACTTGAAAGACATACTGATAGACAAGATGTAGAGGCTGGTATTGGTGATGGTCAATGGGCAAGGTTACATTTTCCTTTACAAACAAATCCAAAGGTAGAATTCAAACAATGGAATGCTGATGGTACAAGTACCAAATGTAAAATGGGTGAGGGTGAACTATGGTATTTAGATATGAGAAAACCACACACTGCAGTTAACTTTGGTGAACAAGATAGATACCACTTAATTATAGATGTTAAATCAGACCAACGATTAAGAGATTGGTTGGTAAGAAGTAGTGAGAAGTATCCATCTACAAAACAAGTTGATGATTATATAGAATGAGAATCAAAGAAAAAGAGTTACAAAAAATGTTTGATAAGGCTGGGATTACAAAAGCTCAGTTACATGAAGCATTGAAAACAATGGGTAAGAAACATTTGAAAACAAAACTCATGAAAGATGCATGGACAATGGATAATCCTACAAAGAATTATTGTTATGTTGTTTCTGAGTTCGTGTATTATTATTTATCACCACCAGGTTCTAAACCTTACAAGTTGGCAGGTATACCTGGTGATGATGGATTACATAGATTTATTAAATGGCCTGATGATACAATTGTAGATTTATCAGTAGACCAATTTGATAACTATGAGGATGTTGATTACTCACAGGCTAAAGTTTGTTATTTCATGACTAATCAATATAACAAAGGCCCAAGTAAGAGAGCTCGTATCCTTGCAGAATTGATGGGATGTGAGTTACCAAATAATAGAGAAAAAGTAAACACAAAGTTTTGGTGATAATATGAATAAATTTTTTGAACCTACATATGAAGATAATAGTGGGAAAGTGTGGGGAGTTTCAGAGTTATTAGATTTAGTAAAAGATTGGGAAGACCCTAATCCTAAAGTAGTAATAGAAGAGTATGATGGAATCAAAGTTGTACGAGATGATTTATTACATCATGGTAGTAAGATTAGATTCATTGATAAGTTTATAAAAGATACACCAGCAAAAGAGATTGTATTTGGAAGTTGTCCTGCTCAAGGTTATGCACAAATATCATTACCTGCTGTTACTGAAAAATATGGAAAGAAAACTATATTGTTTATGGCCAGAAGAAAACCTGAAAACTATCATGAGTATCAAAAAAGAGGAATGGATTTAGGTGCTATATATAAATGGGTGAACATGGGAATGTTATCAGTAACACAAGCAAGAGCTAGAGAGTATGTAAATGAAAGTCCTGATACAAGAGTATTATTTCCTATTGGATTAGAACATCCAACAAACATTGGTAGTATGATAAAGGTTATTAGAGAAAATTTAAAAGATATAGATTTTAGTGAGATATGGAGTGTTGGTAGTAGTGGTTCTTTGAGTAGAGGATTACAATTAGCATTTCCTGATAAAGATGTAAATGTAGTTTCGGTTGGACACAAGATGAGTGAAAGAGAAATAGGTAGGGCTAAGTTCTATCGTTCAGAATATAAATTTGAAAAGGTAATACCTGAATCAGAAATGCCACCATTTCCATCGGCTCCAAGTTATGATGCTAAGGCTTGGAAGTTCATTAAAGAATATGCTAAACCAAATGCAATTTTTTGGAATGTTGGCTATTAGCAAAAAAAGACTTGACTTTAATATAAAAAGTTTCGTACATTTGACGGTAAATTAAATTGGTAAAATACAAAGGTTATTAAATGAAAAACTTAACAGAACAACAATTAGTAGAAAACTACCAGAAGTTAGTTACTTTGGTAGAAGAGAACTTTACTGGTGACAGAAAAGAAAGATTGCTTGAGATGTATGAGTTCTTCCAAGATAGAATGGTTGTAGCACCCGCTAGTGGTAAACCTTATTATCATTATTGTTTCGTAGGTGGTTATATAGAGCATGTTCTACATATTGTAGAAACTGCTCAAAAACTTATGAAGGTATATGAAGAGGTTGGTGGTATAATCGATTTTACAAAAGAAGAACTTCTGTTCTCAGCACTTCATCACGATTTAGGTAAGGTTGGAGATTTAACACATGAATATTATCTTGTACAAGATGATGATTGGCGTAGGAAAAAACTTGATGAATGGTTCATACAGAATCCTGATATGAATTTCATGACGGTTACAGATAGGGCTTTATATTTGTTATCACACTTCAAAGTTCCTGTAACTCAAAATGAATGGTTGGCAATTAAATGTAGTGATGGTATGTATGATGAAGCTAACATGCAATATTACAAAACATTCAAACCTGAGAATTCATTCAGATGTTCTTTACCATATATCATTCATTGGGCAGACCACATGGCTACCGTAACAGAAAAATCAATGTGGAAGTATCAAGAAGATGTTAAAACTGAAAAGGTAAATAAATCAGTTGGTAATATTAAGAAGGCGGTAAAGACAGAAGTAGAAACTAAACTCACAGGTGATACACCAAAGGATTTATTTGATGAGTTGTTTGGAGAGAAGAAATGATATTAGAAATTATCTTTGGTTGTTTAGCAGTAACATTTGGATATACAACATTTAACCTTACAAGAAAAGTAGAAAGGTTAGAGGGTTGGGTTGAAGATTATGCTGCCAAAGTAATCATAACAAAAAATGTACTTGATGAATTAGATTCAGAGGGTAAGTTCGAATCCGATGATGAAATCGGAACGGTCTTTGAGGGTATCAAAGAAACAATAAATGAATTAAACACTATAACTGAAAAGGATATATAATGCCAAGAAAAGCAAAAAAGGGTTCACCAAGATATTACTTCCATCAAGGAACTGAAGATGCAATCATCAGACATAATAAAGAAACTCGACCACACATGAGGGAGAGAATTTATAATGAACATATCAGAGTACCTTTTGAAAAGTTGTGTGAAAACATTATTCATACATTTAAGTTTTATTACTTTGATGTTCCAAGTGAAGATGTTAAACATGAGGTAGTTAGTTTCTTGTATATGAATATGCATAAGTTTACAGAGGGTAAAGGTAAGGCCTTCTCATACTTCAGTATTGTTGCTAAGAACTATTTGATTCTACATAACAACAATAACTATAAAAGGTTAAAACAACACGATGGTGAGGAAGTTACTGATTACAAACGAGACCCTATTACAGAACAAAGAGCTCGTGAAAACGAACAAGTACAATTAGAGTACATGACTCAATTAGTAGAATATTGGAAAAACAATCTAACCACAGTCTTTAAACGAAAGAAAGATTTAGATGTTGCCAATGCTGTAGTTCAATTGATTGAAATGAAAGATAGTATTGATAACTTTAACAAGAAGGCATTATACATCTTGATTCGTGAGATGACTGGTTCCAACACACAACACATTACTCGTGTTATCAATGTGATGAAAAAACATCATCATCAATTACAAAAAACCTATATAGCTACAGGTTCTATCGAAACACGATGGACAGGTAGTTGGTTCAATTCTAAATAAAACTAAAAAGGGGGAATCTCGGATAAGACTCCCCCTTTATTATCTATCCGATATAGTACTACTTACGGAATAAACCCACTAACACCAACAATGCGACAAGACCGGCGAAGCCTGACTCGCCGAATGTGTTGATTATAGATGTTAGGTTACCAATAACATTGACACCGAAGATACCACTTCCAAATATTACTTCAGAAATCGCACCTATGGCTACCAAAGATAACATCATCTGAGCTAAGTCATCGATGTATCCTTTTACGAGTGTTATGATTTCCTTCATATGGTCTTTCTCCCGTTAGTTATCAATTATGTCGGATTTTCACCGACTCGTATAATAACTATTGTATATATAGCACTTTTCGATTTTGATATATAAATATATACACCTATTTTTTAGAAGTTTAATATTTATTATTGATTAATCACAGGTAAAATTATGGCAATAGATTTCGAAATATTCGAGGGTAAAACCCTATCAGATGTATTCAAAGACATCTATGATAATTCCAAACGAAACAAAGAACAATTAGAAGTATTAATGAAAGAGGTAGTTGGGTTTATTAAAGATGGTGATACAGCTGTGCAAATCATTCCTATGTTGAAAGAGTACTTAGAAATCAATGTAAAGAATGATGAACAATTAGTTAAGTTAGCAACTATTGTACAAAGATTAGCCAATGCTAGTAAACAAGGTGATTCAGATGGAGAGTTTGGATTAACCGATGCTGAAAAAGAACAATTGATGAGTTCAATAGAAGAAACAGTAAATGAGTTACAAGACCATAATGATAATATACTAAGTAAGATAAACTAATGGCATATGAACAGAAACCTGGTAGAGGTACTTCGATACCTGAACGAGGTGGAATACAAACATTAAATTCACTAAAAAAACGAATAAACGAGATAGTTCAAGAATCTAAGTTTTATGAATTAGAACCTGTAGAAGTTCTTGAAGTACATCTTGATGATACAAAATCGTCTTTCCCAACAATAGAGGGTGAGCCTGATTATGCATATATTGGTGGTGTGATTGGTAGGTTTGTGTTTTCGGAACAAGGATTGAATATTGATAGATGTAAAAATTTTAAACCATTGAATCCTAACATGAACATTACACCAGCCGTTGGTGAAATTGTAATTGGTGTAAAATATTTATCTGATTATTATTTTACAAGTGCTGTAAACTTATTTGGTAATCCTAATTTAAATGTACAACATGGTGTTAGTAGAATTAAAAGAAAAAATACACTATCTTCAAAACAAGGTATTACCACACCAGCTGAAGAAAATGATACAAATACAAATGTAGGATATTATCTTGATGATGGTAGAAATAAAGATGCTAGAAAAATTTTACCTAATGAGGGTGATATTATTCTTGAGGGTAGATTTGGAAACTCTATTAGAATTGGTAGTGATTTAAAAAATGGAAATACAGAATCACCAAATATTATTTTAAATGTTGGACAAACAATTGAAGGTGATACAAAAGTTCCTATAGAAGAAAAGATTGATACTGATGGTTCAAGTATTTATCTCACAACAAATCAAACATTAGATTTTACACCAGCAATTGAAAGTAAAGTTATTACAGGTGAGATGAGTGGTAAAAATATTTTATTGAGTTCAGATAGAATTTTATTTAACTCAAAAGAGAAAGGTGATATTGGAATGTTTAGTGCTAACAATATATCTTTGGGTTCAGTTGGTAAGATTGTTATGGAATCACCAGAGGTAAAGATTGGTGGTGATGAGGCAGAAGAACCACAAGTATTAGGACAAACATTATTTGATAAGTTAGATGCTTTAGTTACAGCCATTGGTAATGTAGTGGGTATACCAACACCAACAGGCCCAACACCAGCACCTATAAGTGCGGCACCAAGTTGGCCGGCAGTTACTGCGGCTATGGCACAAGTAAAATTAGCGTTAAGTAAGAAACATAAAATAAATGAATAAAATATGAGTTGGGCGATATTTAGAAGTAACTATAGAAAAGCTATTAAGAATAATGAAAAGGATATGGCTAGTGTGATTGCAGATTCATATGGGATATGTACAAAAGCTGGAACATCAATACCAGGTGGGCCAGTATTACAAGGTAATGTAGAGGGTTTAAAATCACAATTAAAAACATCTTTCAATTCACTTGGAGCATATCCAATGAGTACTGCATTAGATACTGGTTTAAAATTATTTTGGTTGGGTAGTTCGACTGTGACAGGATTCATTTGTACAAATCCTGGTTTTACATCTCTCTACATACCAAAGAAAGCACAAGAATCAAAAGACTTAGATGATTTTGTAAATTACATGATATCATGTTTTGAAACATTTCATAAACAATTGGTGTTTACTAATCCAGCGGGTGCTCCATCATTTGGATATGAAATAATTTTGAAAGAGAAAGATTCTGATGGTGGTGGTGAAGTGGATGTCGCAGAAAAAGTTAGAGGAACTAATCCAGAAGATGAAACCGATGATAAAGATTTTTAACAAGAGGAGTTAATGATGAAGAAAAATGACTTAATAAAAATAATCGAATTAGTAGTTCGTAAAGAAGTCAAAAAACAGATGAATGAGATATTTATTAAGGAGAATAAATCATCTCTTAAATCGCTTACACCAAAAAAACAAGTTGTAAAGAAAAAAGCAGTACAGAAAAAACCTGTACAATATACCGAGAACAAAGCACTTAACGAAGTATTAAATGAGACTGTTGCTTTAAGTAAAGGTGATGAAATGGATGAGTATCCAACAATGGGTGGTGGTGTATTCGATTCAAGTAGAGCATCAGAACTTTTAGGTTACGGAGAGAGTATGGCAGCTGGTGGTGATAAAGAAACACAAAGAAACATGATAGCCGCACAAACTTTGAGAGAAAAGAATGTAAATGTAAATGATGTACCTGAAAGTTTAGTAAATGCTTTAACAAGAGATTATAGTGATTTAATGAAACACGATAAATTCAAGAGTAAAAAATAATGGCAAGAGCAGTAGTTAGAGAATTAAACGAAGACCGAGATGCATTTTTCGGATTAACTTTTCCTATAAGGATAGGAACCGATAATAATTTTATCAGGTCTCAAACCTTAAGGGAACAGGCTTCTTCTAATATTAAGAATCTACTACTAACCAATAAAGGTGAAAGAGTTGGACAACCAGAATTTGGTTCTGATTTACCATCAATATTATTCGAACCATTTGATGATAACATAGGTGATAGGATAGAAGAAGCTATTCATGAAGCATTAGAAAGATGGTTACCTTATGTAGAAGCACAAAATATAGTTACTATGGTGGATGAAACAAATCCAAATAATGTAATCGTATCATTAGAGTTTAGGGTTACTATTGATGACCCCGATGCCATAGAAAATATAACATTTAATTTTAATACTGGAGCTTAAGATGCCAACACAGAATCCTGATTATAACACACAAAAGAAAACTATAAGAAAAGATGTTAATTATTTGGGTAGAGAATTTTCTTCTATTAGAAATAATCTAATTGAATTTGCTAAATCTTATTTCCCAAAAACTTATAATGATTTTAATGAATCAGACCCTGGTATGATGTTCATTGAAATGGCAGCGTATGTTGGTGATGTTCTTAACTTTTATGTTGATAATCAATATCGTGAAACATTATTACATAGTGCAGAAGAAAAGAAAAATATTTTTAAGATTGCACAATCGTATGGATACAAACCAAAACTTAGTTCACCTGCAACTGCAATTTGTGATATAAGTGTTGAGGTTCCAGCCATACAAGTTGGACAAACTTTTGAAGCTGATTTAAATTATGCTCCTGTACTTGATGCCGATAGTTCTTTTGCATCTACAGGTGGAACAACATTTAGATTGATGGATGATATTAATTTTAAAGTATCAAGTTCATTAGATTCTATGGATATTGAAGTATCACAAACTTCTGGTACAGAACCAACACATTTTAGATTAACTAAAAAAGGTATTGTAAAATCAGGAAAGAAAACTACACAATCTTTTACTTTTGGAAATGCAGTAAAGTTTGATAAAGTGATATTGAACAATGATAATGTTGTTGATGTGGTTAAGTGTATAGATGGTAATGGTGACCAATGGTATGAAGTTCCTTTTCTAGCACAAGATACTGTATTCAAATCTGTAGAAAATACAGATTTAAATAGTCCTGATTTATCTTCATTCAAAAAAGAATCACCTTTTCTTTTACAATTATTTAAAACAACAAAAAGATTTACAAGATATGTTCGTAGTGATGGTAAAACAGAAATAAGATTTGGTGCAGGTATTAGTAATAATGCTGATGAAGAAATTATACCAAATCCTGATAATGTTGGTAGTTCACTTGGTAATGGTATATCAAAACTTGATGAATCATTTGACCCAAGTAATTTCTTAAAAACACAAACTTATGGTTTGGCACCAAGTAATAATACTTTAACATTTACCTATACACATGGTGGTAGTATATTAGATAATGCTGCTACTAATACAATTACTAATTTAGATGAAATTAATTTTACTATTGATGAGACAGGATTAGAAACACAAAAAATTACTGATATGAAAGCTAGTTTGAGTATTACCAATGAAACACCAGCAACAGGTGGTTCGAGTGGTGAAACAAATGAAGAGGTTAGACAAAATGCCTTGGCTTTCTTTAATTCACAAAATAGAGCTGTTACTAAAGAGGATTATATTATTCGAACATATGCTTTACCACAAAAGTTTGGTAACATAGCAAAAACTTTTATTGTACAAGATGAACAATTAGAATCATTTACTAACTTAATTATGAAAGATGGTAAGATAGCAAAGAACACAGGAACATCTTCCATAGCAAATCCATTGGCATTGAATATGTATGTTTTAGGTTACGATGCCAAAGGTAATCTTGTTACATTAAACAGAGCAGTAAAACAAAATTTAAAAACTTATTTATCTCAATATAGATTGATGACTGATGCTATTAATATCAAAGATGCCTACATTGTAAACATCGGAGTTAAGTTTAGTATCATAACACAAAGAGGGTTTAATAAAAATGAAGTATTATTAAAATGTGTTGATGAAGTGAAAAAACATTTTTCTGTACTGAGATGGCAAATTGGTCAACCAATTATTCTAAGTGATATTGCTTACAAGATTTCATTAGTGGATGGGGTGGCAAGTGTTGTACCACCAGCAGATGATAATCCACAAAAACAAATGGTTGTTATACAAAACAAATTTCAAACATCGAGTGGATATAGTGGCCATGTATATGATATACAATCTGCTACAAAAGATGGTGTTGTATATCCATCATTAGACCCTTGTATCTTTGAGGTGAAGTTTCCTAACATCGATATACAAGGTAGAGTAATAGGAGATATCTAATGCATTATTTTGAGTACCCAATAACCGATACAACAATATATGAGGGTGAAGTAACTTCATCAATCAATACAGGTTTAGACCAGATTATAGAAGTAGAGAAGCATGTTAATTCTACAGGAACTACTGTAAATGTTTCTCGTATATTAATGCAGTTTGATTACAATTATATTTCACAATCAATACAAAGTGGAATAATTCCAAGTACTGCAAAATATTATTTAAATTTATATGATGCTAGTTCTCAAGAGTTGGCGGTTGAACAAACATTATTTGCCTACATCATTAGTGGAAGTTGGAATGGTGGTACAGGTACTAAAGATAGAGACCCTGCACTAAGTGATGGTGCTAGTTGGAAGTATCGTGATAGTGATACAGTAAAATCTACTTGGATGGGTGGAACAGATACTAATCAAGGTGGTAGTTGGTTTACAAGTTCTGTATCACAATATAATGTTAGTGCCTCAGAAAATTTAGTATACGAAACAAAAGATATCAGAATGGATATTACAGGTTTAGTTAATAATCATATATACTCAAGTTCTGTATATCCTAATTATGGATTTATAATTAAACGAGAAAACTTACATACATCATCGAGTAGATTTTCAATATTTGACCCAACCACAGCAACAGGTTCGGCAGAGGGTGATGCAACTCAATTAGGACATTTAAGATTTTTCTCAAGAGAAACAAATACAATCTTTCCACCTAAGTTAGAAGTTGAATGGGATGATTCAAGTTTTTCAACAGGAAGTTTATCAGCATTGAGTTCAACCGATTTAGAAAATCTAACAATTTATTTCAAAGGTTTACGAGATGAGTATAAACAAAAATCAAAAGTAAAATTTAGATTAGTTGGTAGAGAATTATATCCTACTCGTGGATTTGATACCACACCAGCAGCATTGACTGTTAAGTATCTACCAAGTGGTAGTACGGCTATCAATCAAGGTACTTATTATTCAGTAGTTGATGCTTTAACCGAAGATGTGATTGTACCATTTGGAACAGGCTCTATTGTGAGTTGTGATTCTACAGGTAATTATTTTAACTTATGGATGGATGGGTTTATGCCAGAGAGACATTATAAGTTTCAAATAAAAGTAGTAAGTGGAAGTGGAGCAGATGAAACTTCCCAAGTTTATGATGATGGATTTGAATTTAAAGTGGTGAGGTAAAATGCCATACACAATTAAAAGAGCTAGAAAAAAAGATTTCTATAAAAATGTTCAAGATGCAGATGAACAAAAACATTTGAAAAAAGTAGAAGAGGAAAGAAAGAGAGCACAGATATCTGGTTCAGCACTTGATGCTACCGACCCACTAAGGGATGAAAGAGGATATTTGTTATCATATGAAGACCCTGAAAATGTTAGAAATGATGGAACACCAGTTTCACTTGAAGAAGATTATCAATATGTAAGATTATCAGTTACACAAAAATCATCTAATACAAGTTTGTTTGAAAAATACTTAGGAGAGAAATCTGAATTTACAGAATTTACTGATGAAGAAACTATAGAAGAATCAGAAACACCTACAGCAGAAGAATTACAAAGATTGAGAGATACACTAAAAAATGAGATTGATGCTCAAGTAACACTAAACCAAGATTTAGAAACAGAGATTGGAAATTTACAAGCAAGAATAGTGGAGTTAAATGACTAATGTTAACATACGGATTAACACAAAAAGATAAAGAACAATTAGAAATCAAAAAAAATCTGTATACAGGTTTTGGAAGAGATGGTCGTGATTATATTCATTTGTATGTTTATCAATCTGATACGCCTGATGTTGATGATAATGATGTATTGATAAAAGATGAAATCTTTCCATTAGATGTTGTTGAGTTCCAAGATGATAAAACAATGGATTTAGATATTGGTACTCATCTTCGTGCCATGGGTTTTGAGAGTGGAACACATAAAGTAAAATATCTTTTTCTAAGAAGATTGGCTGGTAAAGATGAAGTTGTATTTGTAAATGAAGATGGTGAGATACATACCAATAGAGTTCAAACAAAAGTTATCAACGGAAAAACAAGATACTATGCTACCAAGAAATTCGGTAAAAGTCAATCAAGACAACAATTAAAAGAAATATTTCCTAAAGATTTAAAATATGTAATAAAGAAAATATCAGGTGATAGAACTGAATTAGAAATTGATTGTCAAGAAATAAATAATAATATTTACAAGAAAAATTTTAGAGAAATAAACAAGATAATAAATTATACACCAACAACATTAGTAAATGATTCTAATACAGGTACTATCAGATTTGATTTAACAGACCCTACTATACTGATTGCTAATTTAGATAAGAATGATAGAGGGTTTACTGATTCTATGGTGGGTGGTGAAATAACTATAAAGGGTGTTTATTCAATCACAAGTGACCAATTGGTTATACCAGAGATTCCACCAATAGATTTATCTGAACCATTATTCACACCACAAGAATTTGAACCTACTAATGTTATACTTGAGAGGGTAGTATCAAATGACCCACCATCTATTCCTGAATTGGTAGATGAAAAGATACAAGATTATGAAGATGGAAACTATGATAATGATAGATATGGTAGTGTTTGTTTTCATGGAGATACACGAGTTAAATTAAGTAACAATCGTTCTGTACCAATCAAAATGATTAGACCAGGTATGAAAGTTAAAACCGAACAAGGTTATGCAAAAGTTCTTAAAGTAGTTAAAGATGGAAGACCTGATGGTGAAAGATTAGTAAAGTTTGGTAGGTTGATTACTACAGATAACCATCCGATAAAATATCGTGGTCAATGGTACATGGCAAAAGAAGTTGGAAAATTATTTCAATCAAAATCATTAGAGGTATGGAATCTTATATTAGATAAACACCACACAATATATGCTAACAATGTTGTTAGTGCTACACTTGGTAAGTGGGATAGTATAGAACAATTCTTATATCAGAAAAATCATCGTATCAATATGTTAAGAGCACAAGATGAAGATTATGGTGGAGATGGTGGAGTCGGTGGAGGCGGAGGTGGTTCTTCAAGTGGTGAGGGTGATAGTCCAGGTACTACCATTCCTACAAGAGAATCAATACCAAATTCAAATGCCTATCAATCTGATAATGAAATTATAGTAGATGATATTGTACCAAGTGTTACTCGTGAGTTCTTAGAAGCTAATTTTGCGGTATCAAGACAATTACCAAATCCTGTTCCACCACCACCACCAGCTACAATCATACCTATAGATTATAAGGCTAGAATCGTTGAGGTATTAGATTTTAACAGAGTGAGAGTGGATATAAGTTATGAACAAGGTGCTAATAATACAGACCATAGTGGTGAGGATACTTCGAAAGATATATATCAAGAGTTCATGGTTCAGTTTACAAAATCACAAATAAAAAGATTGAATTCTTATTTAGTTATAAATGGTACTTATAATCTAATCACTAACATAAAAGATAATCCAAATGGTACTTCTCGTTTTATAAAAGTGTATTCACCAATTATTGATGAGATTGAGGAAATGGATTTATGTTACTTTGTAGATGAGAAAATGGAACCATACAGAGATATCGTTGAATTAGTACCATTTGTAGAAGAGGAAGAAGAAGTATTATTTTTGAGGTTACCAGATTTTAATTCTGTTAACAATCCAATCAATATGAGGTCTACTAACTTTAATAATTTTGACCAATTGGTTGGAAGTGATACTACCGTATCACAAGATATACAAAACAAAGTACTATCACAAAGTTTATTAGATGTACAAGTTAATGTAGATTACACAAAAAGAACTGATGCTATTGATGAGTTCGAACCAGATTTTGGTTTTGGTAATTTTGTAACCTTTGGTAGTGCTGAAAAGAGAATAAATAATTTTAAAAAGAAATTAGAGTTAATACAAACTTATACTTCTTCAAGTTTAGCATTAAATAATGTTACTGGTTCGGCGAGAACAAGAACTGAGTTTGATAATAAAAAGAGAAGAGTAATAAATTCATTTGACCCTTATGAACATTTTTTATATTTTGAAAGTGCATCAGCGGCATCAAGTTCAATCGGTGAATTCTATGATGCAAGTTGGCCAAAAGATAATTCTACCGAACCATATATTGTATCACATACAAGTAGTTCAGTAGCTACAACATGGTACAATACTTGGACGGGATATGCTAAAAGTTATGATAGATTGAATCGTGAAAGATTGGTAAATAACTTACCACTTCATGTTACTGCTGATACAGAGAATAACTTCTTTTTAGATTTTATGGATATGATTGGTCAACAATTTGATGAGATATTTGTTTACACAAGACACTTTACTGATATCAATGAAAGAACAAGTAAATTAAGTGAGGGTATTTCTAAAGATATCGTAAGAGAAGTTGCAAAATCTGTAGGGATAGATGTAGTGAATGGTAATGATTTATTAATTTTACCACAATACCTTTTAGGTAAAGATTCTGATGGTACAGATTTATTTGAAACACCACAAGAAAAAGTAACAGAAGAAATATGGAAAAGAATACTTGCTAATACACCATTCTTCTTAAAAACAAAAGGAACGATAAGAGCTCTAAAAGGATTGATGAATTGTTATGGTATACCAAGTTCAATACTTAGAGTTCGTGAGTATGGTGGACCCGATAAAGGAACAAGAGTTAGTTTCGAAATAAAAAGAAAGTTTACTTATGCATTAGATTTTAAATCAAATGAGTATTTACGATTGCCTTGGAAAGATGATTCTAATTCAATGAAACCACAAACCGTTGAGTTTAGATTTAGAAGTCCTATATCAAAAGACCAAGTGTTAGTACACAAAGGTAGTGGTAATGATAGTTGGGCAATACAATTACAAGATAACGGACAAACTGATAATTTTGGTTTCTTACAATTTGCACTTAGTTCTTCTATAGGTGTTACACGAATTTCATCATCACTACAACCATTTTATAATGATGATATGTGGAGTGTGATGTTAACAAGAAAATCTTCAAGTGGAGCAGATTTAACAGCAGATACTCATACACAAAAAATTAAATATGAATTAACTACAAAACAATATGATGCCACACGAGAAGTAATTTTATATCAAACAAGTCAAAGTGTAGTATTGGATGGTAGTACATCAGCCAATGCTTATAACAATGGTTTTGTTACAGATGGTGATGTTATATTAGGTGGTAGTGGTAGTTCAGGATACTTTACAGATTTTAGTGGTTCTATGATGGAGTTCAGATTATGGAGTGAACCATTATCACAAAGTTCATTTGATAATCATGTAAGAGCACCAAAATCTTATAATGGAAACACTACATCATCATACTATGATAATTTACTTTTTAGGGCTGAATTAAATAATAATGTTAATTTACAAACATTCCCAAGTGCTTCTCAAGATACATCAAATGCTAAGTTGTATCACACGAGTGCAAGTGCTCATGATTTTACAGGTAACAATTTTAGAAGTATTGTAGATAAAGAACAATTGAAAGTTCCTAATCTTGGGCCTCAAAGAAGAAATGCTACAAAGATTAGAATTGAAGATACAACATTGAGTGGCCCACTTTCATCTAATATTAGAAGAGAGAAATCATCACAAGATTTTGCACCTGTAGATAGTAATAAGTTGGGAGTTTATTTTTCACCAACGGATATTGTGAATGAAGATATCATTTATAGTATAGCTAACTTTGATTTTGATAATCAAGTTGGTGACCCAAGAGACCAATACAAATTATCTTACAGAGGATTAACATACTCACAAAATCAATATTGGAAAAAGTATGATAGAACAAATAACTTTTGGGATTATATGAGAATCATAAATTTTTATGATAATAGTTTATGGACACAATTAAGAAACTTAACACCAGCAAGAGCAAATACTACATTGGGTTTATTAATAGAACCAAACATTTTAGAAAGAAGTAAAGAAATAGTTGGACAACCACCTGAGTTTACAAATGAGTATTTTGAAAATGCTGGACACTTTGATTTTGGTTTACAAATTACAGATAGAGTAAGTGGTTCTTCTGTACCATTTGCATTTAGTGGTGAGTTTAAAATGTTCGGACAAGGTATCACTAATACAAAAGATGGTACAATAAATTTACATAATACTGAGAGTGGTTCACTTGGTAACTTAGGTTTACCATCATTGGTACACTTAAATGAAATAAATCCAAGAAGTGAATTCAGTACAACATATGCTACTGCAAGTATCACATTTGGTGGAACCAATACAGAATTTACCGAGACGGTACAACCCTTTATCAGTAGTTCAAGAATATCTGAACACAATGAGATAAAGAGGATGATTTATACAAGTTCATTAGATGCTCTAACTGATACACCATTTAGTTCATCATTCGAACCTGCTGAGTTTCAGAGTATGGCTTACGAATCAAACTTGTTTAGATTATTTTATAAAGGACAATTATTAACAAAAGATAATACAATAGATGGAAAAGACCCTGTTGAGATAACTATAACTTCACCTACTAAACTTGTTACACAAGAACCAGGTGAATCAAAACTTAAAGTGGAATAAAACTTGAGTAAGTATATATTTATCTATGAGGTTTTCCATCTCAAATAAATCAATTAGGAGTAAAAAATGGGATTTCTAAATAATACAAGCGTAACCGTAGATGCCGTTCTTACCAAAAAAGGTCGAGAATTGTTGGCGAGAGGGCAAGACGAGTTCAAAATCACAAAGTTTGCGTTAGCAGATGATGAGATTGATTACAGTTTGTGGGATGTCGCACACCCAAATGGTTCAAACTTTTATGGTGCTGTGATTGAGAATATGCCTCTATTGGAAGCTTTTGTTGATGAGAACCAAGTGATGAGATATAAGTTAGTATCCTTACCTAAGAATACTGCCAAACTTCCAATACTTGAAGTTCCATCACCAACATTAAGTTTCAATGGGCCTGGTATTACACAAACCATCACACCAAATACAAGAAATGGTAGTGATAATGAAAGTGGGTATAATTTTATATTACACGATGCAACAATAGCAAATTTAACACCTGTTATTGTGGCTAAGAAAGATAGACCTAAAAGGAAAAATGTTCGTAGACGAGGTGGTATTGATGAGAGTATTCTCAGTGCAGTACGACGAGGTGGAGCAGGAGCAGCTTTAGGTACTTTTAATGCAGGTGCTGGTAGGAGTGTTATACCACAACCTTTACTTGATGAAGATTTCTTAATTGCAAAAGAGATTGAAGATTTACAAGTAAACACAGGTGCAACTACTCCTGTATTCGTTAACGAAGAGGAAAGAAAAAGGTCTATTACCTTAACAGGTAAATCAGTTAACCTTGTTTCTCGTTCAGTAACTACAGATACTTCAACAAATGTAACGGTAGTTGGTTTAGATAGTGGGGCTACATTTAATGTGGCAGTTACTGTTAAGGCTGACCCAAGTAGATTATAAGGAGTAGAAAATGTCAGTATTTACAAGATTCGATTTTGATAACGATGTAGTAGAAAATCAAAGAACTAAAGTATCAAGTGGTATCTTTAGTGGTGGTTCAGGAACTCTAAATACTTATTTTAGTTCATCAACCGCTGGTTCAGTAAGTGCATCTTTCGTAAGTGTATTTAACAAGGCTACTTCAGATGCAACAGCAGAAGTTCAGTTTGATATTGGATATGCTAATGTGGATGGAAGTGGTTCTGCTGGTAACACTACTAAGTTGAACACAGGTGGTAGACAATCTGCCGCTATGTATAGTCAATTTAGAAATGTATTGTTAGCACCAGATACACAAAGATTTACATTTACAGGAGCTTCTTCAGGTTCAAATGATTTCTACTTTATTACTTTCAACAGAGCAAGAATGAGAGAAAAGATTGACCCAGGCAATTGGGAATTAGTATTAGGTTCAGCTAATTTAAAACTAATTGATGATAGTGGAGCTTCAAACAATCCAACTGTTAATGAGGGTGGAAGAGTATTTAATATTGTTTCAGGTTCATTAGAAACAGGTGTAGGAGTTGTTAACACAGCAGCTACATCACAACCAGGTGGATGTTTTGGTTCATTCTTTCCAGATTTAGGAATAATATTATTAGATGCTTCTCAATTAGATGCAAGTGCCTCATTAGGTACTGGTAGAAGTGCAGATACATTTGATAATAACAATGCTAAGTTCTTTCAGAGTTTATCTGATGGTGGAAAGTTCCAAGTTCGTAGAGAAGAAGAAATTAGTTCTACTAACTTTTTCTGTAGGGTGAATAACAAAAGGTATAACTTTAGTTCTAACCCAACATACTTTACAGGTTCAGATGGAAGTTTCGTACAACCAACATATTTTAAAGACCCTAAAGTTTATATTACAACTGTAGGACTTTATAATGATGATAACGAATTATTAGCAGTTGCTAAATTAAGTAAACCAATTTTGAAATCATATTCAAGGGAAGCTATCATTAAGGTTAAACTTGACTTCTAAGGGAAACCGAAATGTTAAAAAACATTGACCCATCAAATAAGTCAATAAAACCATTTAAAGTTTTTAAAGATTTCACTCTCACAAATATTGATAGTGGGAGTGGACACTTTGCTTTGAAAGCAGAGAGTGGTTCTATTCTTAACTTCCAAACAGGTTCAGCCGCATCACAATCTTTCGGTGAGTATATCCCAAGTGCCAGTAAATTTAGTATGGGAACTTTCTATAGTTTACCTACTTGGCACTCTGTAAATCAGTTGTACTACAAGAGAAAGAATGAACCTTTCGGAAACTTTGGTAAAAATGATTCTAATAAAATGAATCGTGAACTAAACTCGACCGCCAGAGTATTTACAATCCCACGAAACTTATTTGGTGAACAAGTTAAACCTGGTAGTATTGAATTAAATGTTACCATCTCTGGTGTAACATATACATTAAAAGATGATGGTGATGGTAACATTTATGATTTCGCTCACTCTGCAAGTTTTGCAGCATTCAAATCAAGTTCGTTTAATCGGGCTCAAGGTGTTGAATCAAATGGAAGTGGTAGTGAGGTTGGAAATGTTATTTATGAACATGGTCAAATTATAATTACTGATACAGGTTCATATTCAGAAGCAGGTACAAGTACAGGTCATACATTGAAGTATAAAGCAACACAAACAATATATGAACACGAGTATCTTGTAGAAATAGAACCAAATGAATTTAACAGAACTACTAATATAAGTGCAACACAAGATAGAAGTGGTAGTTTAACTATAGCAGAGGGAAGTGTTAATATCAGTAACTTCTTCCCACCTGGTGACCAACCGACTGGAGCTGGTACAGGTAGTTTCAAAACTTCATACAATGCCGCACAACGATATGAGGGGTTCGTAACTCATTCCGAGTTCAGACCTTATGTTACTACAGTTGGTTTGTATAACGATAGTGATGAGTTGATGGCGATAGGAAAGATTGCAAAACCAATAAAATTAAGTAACGATGTTACCACAACAATCGTTGTAAGGTTTGATATATAACACATAACCAACAAATTATTTTTTATATATATTATATTTATTATTGAACTAAATTAAGGCTACACCATACCCGTATGTTCAAGCGGGACGATTATAAACAACATATAAAGGAAAATACTCATGAAGAGGATTTTAAATTGGCTCTTTTTATTGGGCTTTGTCGGAATGGCCACCGCCCAAGAACCAATTATTAGAGTTAAACAAATAGGGAATTGGTCTACACCAGCGATGTGGTGGAAAGGCTCGGTTACACAAGATTTAGATGATTTCTTGGCACAAGATGTATCTAAACC
>CEUT01067376.1_pt1 | contig 20234 bp, 12 predicted proteins | sample 531401 | NCBI WGS metagenome assembly CEUT01 (sample SAMEA2622821, study PRJEB7988) | marine metagenome | biome: marine biome (ENVO:00000447); feature: surface water layer (ENVO:00002042); material: "saline water (ENVO:00002010), including plankton (ENVO:xxxxxxxx)" | depth 5 m | reverse complement strand
TTTTTGTATTAGCCTCCGCTGCAACTCTTTGTTTTTCTAATTCAACTAGTTGTTTTCTGTCACTTGGATCAGATACTTTAGCATCTATTTGCGTTTCTATTATAGCATCATTTTGTTTAGACTTAACAAATTCATTAAAGTTTGTATCACCTTTAATGTTTATTTTCATCTTAGCTAGTTCTTCAGCTTTAGTTTCAGGACTGTTAATTATTTTTCTTAACTCTGATTTTGTTATCTTACCATCGTTTACTTCATAAGTACTTTTATTTAAAGCTTGACCTACAATATCAGAAACATTAACGACTCCTTTGGCTTCACCAACAGCCTCTAACGTTGCTTCGCCTAAATCAACTTTACCAGTTGCAGCTAATTGACCACCTACTTCACCAGTAAAACCTCCTGCCATTTCTAAACCAGTTGTTGTAGCGGCTATTCTAGATCCTGATCTACCTGATTTCAATAATGCTCCTCCTACTCCTCTTGATAATCCAAGTGTTAATCCTTCTACTGCACCTATAGTTAAACCTCTAGCTAGAGATCCTGATTTTATTCTTTCTATAGCTTGAGGATTTTCAAGTATTTTTCTTATATTTTCTTTATTAAAGTCTTTTTCTCCTAATTCTGTTTTTAATAACTCAGTTAGTGTTAAACCAGTTTCCATAGCCCCAACTAAACCCGTTATTGCGCCACTAGCAGCACCAGTTCCAGCGCCAATAGTTCCACCTATAGCAGCTAAAGGTCCACCCCATGATGTTGCGGCTGCTCCTATGGCAGCTCCAGTTGGAGCACCAACTAATCCACCTGCTGCAGTGTATTTAGCTACGTCTCCAGAAGACGCAAATGAGCTAGCCATTGTTGCTATAGAAGTAGTTAACATTTGAGGAAAATAACCTGGATTCTTAGCTAATGCTCTTAGTGTTCCAAAGATACCTCCGCCGTACTCTTCTTGACTTTTTTGAAATAACACTTGTTCGTTCGTAGGACCAAGAGCTTCCATTTTTAAAGCAGCGTCTATATACGCCTGTAGTTCTTCATCTGATATATTAGCTCCTTTTTTATAAACATCAAAAGCCTCGTCTACACTGTTACCAGTTTTCAAACCCCGTTGCGCTGATGTATAAATATCTTCAAAAAACCCACCATCAAGCGGTATACCACCTTCCTCTTTGTATGTTTTAGATAAAGCGTTATAATCATTTATTTGAGTATTGTATAAGTTAACTTTATCTGTATATTCTTTTTCTGTATTTTTAAATGATTCTTGAAGATTTAATATATTAGCATTAGCAATATCTAGCTCTTCTTGAGTTGTGTATTGCCCTTCATTTATAGTTTTGATTTGATTATTTATGTCCTCTAGTTTAGCTTCGTAGTCATTGTTAACTAAGTCGTTTTCTAACGTCTTAAAGTTTTTTTGTATAGCGTCTAATTCAGATTTTATTTTTTCATTACTTTTATACTTAGGTGGCTCATCTAGCATGTTAACAACGTAATTGTTAATCCAGTCTTTTTTCTCTTCATCTGTAGCTGTACCATTAGCTATTCGTGATTCCAAAGAACCACTGTCCAATGACAAATCCGTATTTTTTTTCTTTTGATTTTTTTGAGGTTGATTTACCTCTGTGGTCGATGCTTGAGTGTTTCGCCCTGCAGTCGCATCTACAGCAGAGCTCTGTTGGTTTCCCGATTGATCTATTTTTTCAATTTCTTTTTTATTCTTTTTAGCCCAAGCTAAAAATTCTTTTTCTTTTTTTTCATCAACGTCCCAAGGGTCTTCGTAGCCCTTTACGTTATACTTAAATTTTGCCATACTGTTTCGTTAGTTACCCGTTATTAAAATACTATTCTTCGCCTCCAGCGAACATATTTCTTAATTTTTTTTCGTCGTCTTCTTTTTCGTCTTTATCTTTGCCTTTATCTCCATCAATAGTCTTAGTGTTTTTTTCACCTATTTTAAATTGATTTTTAACACCTTGAGCTAAGTAATCTTGTAATGCTCGTTGACCTAATGTATATCCATTTCCGTCTGTTTCTTTGCTATTAACAATAGCTGTTGCTAAATTTTTTGCCTCGTTAATATCTATCTTATCATCCGCGTTAACATCAGCGTTAGACAATTGTATGTCAGTTACGCCAAAATCTTTGTACGTTCTACCACCCACATTTTTTCCTGATATAGCATTATATAAGTCTCTATAAAATATTCTACCTGGTATCATTTCATTATACACCATGGAATCATATTTACCTTTACTTATAATGCCAGACCATATTGTATCATTAACTTCATCCATATTAATATCAATAGTTTCACCTTTTTGATTACTAGCTTTCATCTTGTAAGACTTTAAAAGATCTTGATAAGATGTTGCTATACCTCTATCATACTCGCCTTGTTTAACAACGGCTTCAAACTGTTGCATTGAGTACCATTTAACTGGTTTTGCATTTATTGTTTCTTGTAGTTTTTGTCTTTGTTTATATAGATCATCTAGTTGTTGGCCGTCGTCATATATACCACCTTGATCATACATAGATTCTAAAGCGTCTATTTCATTGTCTATATTAAATAGTTGTTCTTCAGCAACTTTTATAACCTCAAAGTCAGGCATGTTAACACCAAAGTCTTCACCCTTAACCGGATCTAAAGTTAAATTAGGTTTACCAGCCATTTCCATTATAGTTCTGCCAGTATCTGTTGTTTTCCAATTATTATTAAGCCCACCATGCTTATAGTTTAAAGCCAACTCATTCATTATATCGTGATACTTTTTTTCTTGTTCACTCATGTTCATTTGTTGTCTTAATATCTGTTGTTGCTCTTGTGGAGTACCGTTGATATACCTTTCTTGCATTGGACCAGCCAAAGTGTTTGTTATATTTTGTTGCTCGGATTGTGATGGTAAGCCATAGTTATCTATGACTTGCTGCATTTGGTCATCGTAGTTTCCAGACTTTCTTTTTTTAAAGTCTAAATTATCACCAATAGCTTTTATAATACCCATTATACCCTCATGTTGAGCTTGACCTAATAAAGCCTCAGAAGCTATTGCTCTGTATTGTCCTTCAACTAAAGTTCTATCTGCCTGCATATTATTTTATAATTTTAAATTCAACATCTAACTTAGAATAATCCACAGCATCATAACCGCTTACATGCCTTAGTACGGCACACTCAGGTATTTCATCAGACATTACACCTTGATAAACTTTGTCACCAATTAATTTATTAATATATTCAAATGAGTATATTTTTAAACCACTAGGAGAATTACCTATTAATTTTATATTCTTTTTTAATCTTCTATCAGAAAACGCTGCGCTAGCTAATCCAACCCCGCCGGATATAGTTTGTTGAAGAGACTCCATTCTTTGCTGTTCAGCTTGAGCCAGTGCTTGTTGTCTAGCAGCTGATTCACTTTGAGCCATACCAAGTAAAGTTCCTTGTTTACTAAACTCCATTTGTTGAGATTGTCTTTCTCCAGCAGCTCTCATTTGATCTACTTGTGCCGCACCTTGTGCTCTTTGTAAGTCTACTGCTGCTGCACCTTGAGCTTCCATTTGTTGCAATTGACCAGCTTGTCTAGCTGCAGCCATTTGATTTTGAGCTTCTTGTTGACCAATACTAGCAGCAGATCTTTGAGCCGCTAATTGACCTTGATTAGCCAATGTCTGGGCTAAAGCAGCTATACCACTACCGCCAGCAGCCCCTCTCATTGTATCCATTATGTTTGCTTGTGATTGTTGAAACTGTTGGGCTTCAAACTGTGCTTGCTGTTGATTAACAGTTAGATCTTCCATAGTGTTTTCTAATCCAGCATATTGATTAGTCAGAGTGCCAAATTGATTTTCAAGATTAGCGTATGGATTACTAGTGTCTAAATTAGTATAAACACTTTTCATTCTATCCATTTCTGCTCTTGCTCTAGCGGCTTCAGCTTGTGCTGCCCTTCTTCTTTTTCCAGCACCTATTAAGCCAATAACACCCCCAGCAAGACTACCTATTGCTTGTCCTAGCATATTAATTAATTTTTATTGTTATTCTTTTCTACCAAAAGGAAACTTAACTTTATCTTTGTCTTTGTCTTTTTTTACTTTTGTTTTGACTTTTGTTTTAACCTCTATCTTTGGTTTTTTCTCTACTTTTGATTCTACTTTAACAGGTTCTTTACCTGGTGAAGCTTTTGTTGTTTTAAATTTCTTTTGCCAGTCAGCTTTAGACTCATCAGCTCTTCTACTGTGATATTTTTTACCTTGCCATTCAAATGTAGCTTGAGGTACTCCACCGTAACCTTCTCCAGATCTTGCTCTTCTAAAAGCGTCACCAAAAGATAATTCACCTTGAGGCTTGTTTATCCTATCCATTATCTGCATGTCGATGTCTGCACTGCCTTTAAGTTCGTTTTTACGCTCAGGTAATCTTAAGTCTTCTTTTTTACCAGTTGAAACACTTTCGACTTCTTTTCTTTTTAATTTTGGTCTATTAAATTTTTCAACACCACTTCTAACCCAAGTATCAAAATCTCTACCTCCACCAGAACCAAAACTTACTTGAGGACTAACAGGTCCTCTAGGTCCTTCTCCTGGCTTTTGATAAGTGTATTCTGAGCCCGGCTTACTTCTTCTACTATCTCCACCTCTATCTTCATATCCGTATTGCTCATATACCATTCTTTCTCCTTCCCTTAATCCACCGCGATTAGCAGCAAGACGCTTTTTAAACTCTTCATTACCAGGTTGAGACATTAAATAGTTGTACTCGTCTTCACCAACTATAACCCTCTTATCCGTATCTGGTCCAGAACCAGGTTTAGTTTGGCCATAATATTTTTGATAATCCATAGCTTGATCAGCACCGCCTATCACATCTGGATCTACACTTTGTTTTTTAGGTGTTGGTTTTTTAAAACTATAATTTAAACCAGTTCCTTTACCCGCGTTAAAACCTCTCATTTTAAAAGCCATAGTATTGTTTTTTTATTATTTACTTATATATAGTTACATTTTTTGCTCGTTATTTACTACTTTCAGTAATATCACAAGCTGCTGCAAACAACTCTGCTGGCTGTTTAGAGTTATTAGCAAATTTAAACTCTCCGTAGTATCCGACTATTGAAGCTTCGTTAATAGATCTTTCTTTTCCAAAAAATATAAAATCTTTATCTACTGTAGGAGCTGCAGTGGTGTTAGCAATATTACATAACACATTGACAACGTCTGGAAACGTATCATTATTATTATCTACGTTTGTTATAGATATAACACTACCTATTTCAATTATACTTTGACTATCTAATCCAATATCAAACCCACCAGATGTTCCTTGTGCTATGTAGTATATTATATCTCCTTCTTGTAAAGATTGATTTACTGGGTAATCAAATTGTAAAGTTATTTGTGCCATAATTTTTTATATTTATTTTAACTACAATTTACTAAACTATTAACAGCAAAAGTTAACGTAACATCACTTGTGCCTCTATTATCAACTTTAACATTAAAAGTAAATGTCGCTGTGTCATTAGAATAGTCTGTACTAGATAGTGTTAACGAAAAGTTATTTAATTTTATATTTGTGTCACCAACTGAACCAGTCCAATCGGAACTTGTAACAGTTTTACCAGTAGATGAAAACGAATGACTACTACTTACCGGTTTTAATACATATTGAACTACAACGTTATCTTTTTTTCTTGGATATATTAAATCGTAAGTTTGTGTTGAAGCCCCATCTGGTATAACTTGCCTATTAATTGTGTATAAAACGTTATTAATTGTGGCTCTTAGTTTAACTGTTGCTGTAGATTTTTGTTTTAATATTTTACTATACCATGTTCCGTTTGGATCACTCCAAAAATAATCGTCAGCTTGTCTGTTTTTTATCCAATTGTTAAAGCTTGATTTATAACTAGTTGAATATATATTAATTGAGTATCTACCTAAACCATTTGTAAAATCAGTATCAGATAAAAAAGGAAATGTTTGAATAAAGCTATATTTACCACTAGAGCCTATAATATGCCTTTTAGCGTTGAATATATTATCTACGTTACTATTATATAATCCTTCGCTTAATATAGATCTTTCAAAACTATTTACTATATTATTGGGTGCTGTTAGATTAGTATTTATACCATCAATAAATTTATTAACAGCTATTTTAAATACTGTACCAGGTGTTCCATGTACTGTTATTTTTCTTTTCTCACCATTTCTACTTATTACTACTCTACCAAAATCAACCTTTTCTATACCTGATATTTTAGATGTTAATTTAGCTGTTTTATTACTAAAGGTATATTTTAATTTATTTATTTTAGATATATTTTCTTTACCAGTGTAAACTAAATCATATAAATATATAGTTATATTTCCGCTTGAGTCCTTTTCAGTTCCAGTAAGTTTCATTTTTAAGTTACTACCAAGACTATAAATTCTGTTAGATTGTTTTAATTCAATACCTGGTGACTTTAAAAATTTTTTATTTTCAGCAGCTGTTACTTTCATCGAAGCAATTACAGTTGGTTTGTTCATTTTAACTCTACCAGAAAAAGAAAATTGTTTTCTTTGTTTAGCGAAACCAGACTTTAAAGTTTTACTAGTAACAATTATATTGTTTTTACCAGTTATTTCTAAAATACTATTATTTTTTAAAATTTCTATAGCCATAGTTATATTATTAATTTATTCTTCAGTTATTGTCCCAGACACACTAGCGCATTCAGACCCATCATCTAACATAGCTTGTCCAGATAACTTTAACGTTATGTCTTTAGGATTTAAACCAGGAATATGTTGATCTATTCCATTAAAAGCAATTAAAACAACATTTCCAGTCCAATCTCCAGCACAGTAATCATCAGGTAAAACTCCGTTTGGAAAAACTTGTTCAAAAAGAAATGGAACATCTTGAGTTTCACTTACTCCTGTAGATATTAAAGTATCAGTTATATTATACGGATATGGAACATTATCCCAATCACCCCACGCTTGAGTCTGTGCTAAAGCGGAAGTATTAGGACCAGTTGTCGTGTACGGTCCAGAAGGGTTTATATCTATAAACATAACCTGACCGTAACTCCACGTGGTATCAGTTTGGGGTGGCGCCCAATCATTACCACCAAATTCAGCGGTATATTGAGCTCCAGAGTCAGCATATATAAAAGGAGCAGGAGCATTGTTAGCGTATAAAAAGTCAGCGGTTACTGTTTCTCCACCGTAGTCGAAAAAAACCTCATAATTAGCAAACTGACCAAGAAGTGGAATTGTATTAGCAAGATCTAAAGAACCATAACTAGTGTAAGCGTAAGCTCCACTTATTGTTGCAAGTCCAGCCCCAGATTGTGGAGTTTGTGTTGCATTAATAATTTTTAAAGTTTCATTATAATATTCGCTAAAGTTTCCTCCTTCAAAATCGTAAGTATGAAGAGTACTTATTCTACTTAAAGGGCCACCATTAAAAAAACCACCTTGATTACTTGGAACAGTAGGTGTTCCAGGACTACTAATGTCACTATTTTCAGGATAAAAATTATGTCTAGAAATTGTATATCCATCATCTGGAACTATAAAAAACCAAGCTTGCTTAGGAGCGCTCGTGTTTGTACTTAAAAGCGTAGCATTAGCTTGGGATATTTCATCTCCATTCCAAGTACATAAAACAGAAGATTTTGTTGCTTCTCCATCTGAACCAACTGCTGTTATTTGCCAGTTAAGTGGATTAGGAGTTTCAAAGTAATAATTTGTACCAGTAGGTATAATAGAGAATACTTTTGCTCTGGGATTATCGTTTGTAAGTTCCACGTTAATCGTAAATGCATTAGATTGATTAATAGGACTTATTAATGTAGCATCTCCGTCTATATCTAAGTTAAGCTCTATATCTTGCAAACCTATTTGATAACTAGCATCTATCCATGCTTTTACATTTACAAAATTAGCATCACCTGTTGATGGAGTTTGCTCGTATAAAAAGGTGTTACCAGTTCCAATTGGCTTATACACAGTTTGGTTGCCAGTAACAAAACCTTGAAAATTATTAGCAGGATCATCATTTTGCCATTGCGTGTTGACATATCTATACGTATTGCCAGTTGATAACTGTAATATAAAAAAATGTATTTCTTGTCCACTAGTAAATCCAAATCCAGCATTAGTGTTTGGCAAGTCAAAAGGGGTATCATCATCTCCTACATATCCTTCAATAAAAGGATGTTGACTCATCTCTCCATTTATTTGCATGTTAAGTGGGCTTCCGCCTAGTAGTGTGTCATAAGTAAATTGATGAATACCTGCACATACAAAGTCTCCGTTTTGCTCATAAAAAGCCCCAAAAACATCTCCAATTTGTAATGTTGTTCCACCTAGTATTATATTGGCAAAATCACCTAAATCATAGGAAGATGAGCCAATAGCGAATACATCATAAACAAAAGGTTGATAAACATAATTACCATTATTTAAATCACTTTCTGTGTATCCAGAGGTTGGCCACAAAACGCTTCCACCACTAATACTACTATTGTACATGTGAACTTTATTCACTGCATATGTATTCGTGTTTCCACCAATCTGTATATTTGATATTTCATTACCATTAGCGTCTATTGTGTTTTCTCCATTCAACCACTCTCTAACTTCTATTCCATCTGTGTTCATGAAAATAGAAGTTGGTTGATAACCTTTTATAGTAAAGTTAGAAGCATCAACTTGATAGTTGGAATCAATAGCGTTTATAGTCATAGTTAATGGTACTAAACCCTGATCTGGTCCACTAATATTATCTACATCTTGTTCACCCCAGGTTTCACCAGCGTTAACAGATTTAGCTATTGAATTTATAAAGTAATTAACTGACATATTAGTTTTCTTCTAAAATTATATTCATCTCTCCGCTAGGTGTACTACCTGTTTGTATTTCCATAGCTGACCCATCAATTTCAATTATAAAGTTTTTAGGTATATTTGTTCCAGTTTGTAAATTATTTTCCGGAAAATAATTCCAAGGTACGGCTGCACCTGTCGCTCCAGCAAAACTTATAATAACTACATTACTAACCCAATCTATTGGGTTTAAAAAACTAGATACAGGACTAGGACCATAGGTCCAAGAGTCAACTGACTGCATTATATTATCGTATTCACTAAATGAGATTATACTATTTTGGTGTAATAAAAAAAATGAATTTCTTATAACAATATCGCTGCCTAACATAGCGTTACTTGAGTTAGAGGTGTTGAAATCAGAATTTTGAAGCAAACTATTAATATTAACGTAATCAATATTATCACCATCTTCAATACCTAGTTTTAAGTTTTTAATTCTATCAACATAGTGACCACCAAAGGTCCCACCCTCGTCTCCATAGTTTTCATTATTATAAGTTCCGTATGTGTAAGCAAGGTAATAAACTGGGTTATTAGTAATATCAATAGATGAAGCACTAGCGCTACTACCAGTACCACTAGAGTTGTTTATAAACACATTTTTAGTTTCATCAACATTTACGTCGTTACAAAAAGATTGTTCACAAGAAAAAGACCAAGGAACTAAAGCGTTGATAACATAATCATCAACTGTTTCTACAAAAAAATTATCTTTACAAACCGTGTAACTACTGTTTTTAGGTTTTATAATAAATCCCGTAAAAGTTGTAAAATTTATTGGTTGGGGTGTTGTGTAATATGGATTTTTAGTAAAAACTAATCTAGCTGTATTGTCATCTATATTTACAGCCTCAATAAACCATTCAGGAATATTATCATCTCCAATTGAACCTCCATACCAATCTATATTAGCTTCTATTATAGAGTTACTGTTTTCACCATTTTTCAACTTTAGTGTTATATAAAATTGAGTTTCTAGTTGCTCAGGTTCTATAGGTATTAGTTGAGCGTCACCATCAATATCTAAATTGAGTTCAATGTCTTGACTTCCAGTTATATCGTAATTTGAATTTAACCAAGCTCTAACAATAACGGTACTATTAACAGAGTTGTATATATGTACTTTATTTATATCAAACGTTAAATCACCACCTAACTGTATGTTTAAAACTTCGTTTCCGTTAGCGTCTGTAGTATCAAAACCTTCTTCCCATATTCTTTCTCCGTTAGGACCTATAGAAGTCGGCTCATAACCTTTTATAGTAAAATAACTAGCATCAACAGTGTAACCCTCATTGGCTAAAATTTCCATTTCTAATGGGACAAGTCCACCATCACTAGAACCATCTGAATCTAAATCTTGTAAACCCCAAGTTTCACCAGGAAAAACACTATAGGTTGTTGACGATATATAATAATTTACATTTGGATTAGGCATAACTTATAAATTATTATCCGCGTTTGGATCATAAGGATTACTATCATCGTCAATCATATCACTAACTATTTTAATATCAATACTTTCAACTTGAGTAGATTCAATATTTAATAGATTTCCTAAACCTTGAACACTAAATTCACTTAAATGTTTATCTTCCATATTTTCTCTACTTACTCCACCAACTTTATTAAACCACTTGCCTTCTTTTTCAATAAATTCAGGAACAGATCCACTTAACTCCGGCGCTTTACATAGATCTGTTTCTATGCTACTAACCCACCATCCATCTTTATTGTTTAAGTTGTAAAATTCTTTATCTGTTTGATTAATAAAAGGCTGACCACTTGGATCAACTTGATCTAAACCTGTTTGTAAAAACTGAAGAACTCTACCTTGAGAACCCTCATAGCTAACGGTTCTAAAAGATTTAACAGATCCTGGTATATCATTAAATAAAACGTTAAATGTAGACTCTTTAAAGCAATAGTTTACATTTTTAACGTTAGCACAGTCACCAGTTGAATCTCCTTCGCACTGTATAGACTCATCTGTAGCATAAAATACATTTCTATTTATTATCTCACCAAAGTTAGGAGAACTTGATTGTTGCTTTGTTATATCTACATGATGTTCGTATATACCTTTTTTTTCTTTTCCTTCATAACCAACACTACCAATATCTTTAGATATAGCTGTCAAGTATTTACCACCAACAGAAACACCAGCTTGAGGAATAAATGATTTAAAGCTAACCCAACCTTTAGATCTTTCATTAAAACTAACAGTTGTATTATTTATATTCTCACCGCTTTTATAGTCTAGTGTAATATTGTATTCACCATTAACAGAGTCAAATGTACCTAATAAGCTACTTGTTTTCTTTAGATTGTCTCTAAACCAAGTTTTCATACCTACTTCTGATATGGGTGTTAAACCGTCTCTAGATAGTCTTAAAACAGCTCCTCGTTGCATGTCTGTAAAATACATTCTGTATTGATCAGATACTAATGATTCTGGATTTTGAGATATACCATAATCACCTACAAAAGGAACAGCTGTACCAAGCACTCTATTAGATGCTAATAACTGTGGATTACCATCTGCATTAAATAAAGCGTCTTTGTTTGTTGTTACTTTTAAAACTTTATCTTCGGTTAAAACAACAATATCAGTATCTCTTATTTTTAATTTTTGTATAGCACCGTAGGTAGGATTTATATCCTTAGTTATTTTTTCAGACATGTTAAATTCATTCAAGTCGTTAATTCCTGAAGTTGAATTGTATATACCTGAATATATCATACCACTACCTCTTCTTTCTTTACCATAATCTAGAAAAGTTGTAGAAACCTTAACACCATTATCCATTTGCGGAGCATTAAAGTCATCTCGTATTCTATCTGATTCTACACCATTACCAAATGAGTAGCAGTTAAACCAACCTAGCTCAACTGGAAATTTCCAAACATTAGAGTCTAATTTATAAAAACCAACATTAGTATTTGTTTCAGTAAATAAATATTCTTGAGTGTTAACTATTGTACTAGTATCAATACCATTTCCTTCTTCATCTACAGGTTTCATAAAGCTAACAACCTTAGACATAGTTTGAGTTCCATCTGGATGATGAAATACTATATAAGAATTATTAGCTAATTGAATAGTAGCATTACCAACTGTAGTTGATCCAGTGTGTATGCCACTAGTTTGGTAATTTACAACTTCATCCGCTTGTGTTGATTTTATTCCTACTATAGAGTGTGTTTGTGTATAACCTATATGAGACACAAAGTGATTTGTATTATCTAAGTTAACGTTTATATAACCAGGGTTTTCAGATGAATCATAAGCTTTTAAAGATATTTTAGAACCATAAGGAGCAAAGTTAGATGTATTTTCACTGTTTAGTCTAGTTGGTATAGCATTAGATGCTTCATAATAAATATCCAAGTCAACATTTTCTTTTGGTTCTGTTTCCCAAATAGCAGCATCAGACACTGGAATAACTGGTTCACCTCCTCCAGTATCTTTTCTAATAAAAGCTATTCTAAATGCCTCTCTACCATCATGACAAACAGCTCCTCTTGGATCCCAAATACCAGTATCAATACCTTCATCACCATTACCAGTTAATCCTAATGAATTAATAGAGGTGTCCGTATCCTCACTCCATTTTCTAAACTCTATTCTTATACCATATCTTCTACAGTATAGAGGATATATTTGTAAATCACTATCACCACCATTACCGTATATAGTTCCACATGGTTGACAGCTAGTTTTTTTAGTCATGGCTTCATGTGGATCATCTCCATCGATATCTACACCGCCAATCCACGGGGGAAAACCATCGTAGCCGCTTTGATAAGTATCTGTACCATTATGATGAAATGGAGTTTTATTTATCCACCAAAGTATATTTTGATGTGAAAATTCCCCGTAATTTATTCCATGAGGATCTTCATAATGAAAAACAAAATGATCATTATCTTCACCACTTGGAGCATTACCCCAGTAATTGTGATCTGTCCAATCACCATATAAAGAATCTTTAACTTCATTGTAATTGTAAGACTCATATCTTTCAGCTTCTGTACTTTTAGAAACAACTTTATAAATGCAATCTTCAGGGTCATTTTTAAATCTAAATAAAGTACCCTTTGTAGTCATTCTTTTCTTAAAATCATACTCAGCATCTCCAGGTTCACCCCAACCACTACTAGCCCAATACGATGGATCTATTGTGGTTCTCATATCTACTATAGCAAACGCAATTCTACCTAAATGACCAGTACTTAGTGTGTCTGTAAAATTATCTCCACTTAAAACACCTTGATCAATTCCTGATGGTTTATAAAAATGTCCACTAACTTTATTTTCTTCAGTCCACCAAGTAGCGCCTAAAGAATTCCAGCCACTAGCGTTTGGAAAAGCAACGTTTGTTTCATCCTCTATGCAGTTACCGTCTTCATCAAAACCGTTTTCACATATAAGACCTGATCCATTTAGTTCTGTAAATCTAGTTCTAACAGAATCTATAAATACTTTTGTTTCTAAATGAAAACTAGATGTTTCTACCCACCATTTCCAAAAATCTCTAGTTTCTCTAGCTCTATTTAATATTGCTGTGTTTCCAATTGGATTGGTAGCATCACCTTCCCATGGTCCAACTTCATTTATTTTGCCTCTACTATTAAGCCACGTATCACCTGGATTTCCATCTATGTTTTTAGCATTATCAATAGCGTCATGATCAGCGCAACCAAGAGCCATGTATTCTGAATCATAGGAAAAACATCCAGAGTTTTTATATGCAGAAGTGCTACTATTATAGCTACCTGCACTAGTTCCATCTGATTCGTCGTCGGCTTCTAATAATGGAAAATTACTAGAAGAATAAGTTGTACTAGCTGTACCAGTTTTTCTATCAAAAAAATGATCACCTTCACCATGACTACCTCCACAGTCAAAATCATCCTGCCATAGTGTATTACCATTTGACATGGTTAATGACGTAATGCTAGCCATGTTTAAATTTTCACCACTATCACCATTAGCTGGCACAGAAGTTGTATCAAACCATCTATAATCTTTTCTAGCCATGTAATCTATATTCGTATCTGCTATTGGACCATTAGCATAAGGACCTGATGTTGCAGATGGATTATATTGTTGATTATCAATATAAGCTAGTGGAAAACTTTCATATTCAACCCATTCTTCTGTTCCTGCTTCAAATTGTAAAACTTTAGAATCTAATATATCATCTCTTTCTATTTTTACAAAAAACTTACCGTCAAATTCAGGAGAATTTTTAAATACTAATTCTCTAAATTCAAGAAAGTAAGTCATGTTAGATAGTTCAGTTCCAGAACCAGAACCAAGATTAGCAACATGTTGAGCGTACATATTAGCCGCTTCACCAAAAGGATTTTTCCAAGATACTCTACAGTTACCGTCTGAATCCGTAACGTGATATGTTACTGATTGAAAATTATTACTAACTAAAGTAACACCACCAGCTGAAGCTGTAACCCTAACTTGAAGATCACCTTGACTTTCATCGTATTCACTTAAAAAGTCATTCCAAAATGCAGCTTCTATAGTTATTTCTGTTCCATCCATTAAAATGTCCGGTGGGTTAGAGTTTTCTACTCCACTTACAACGTCACTAAACATCCATTCAAAAGAACCTGGTCCTAATTCAACGCTACCCATAGGTCGTGGATCTGCTTTTATAAATTCAGGCGCTTGGTTTTCTATAGCCAATATTTTATATCTAGCTCTTTCTTCAACGGGAGTTGGATTTCCATGTTCATTTTTTAATATTAAATACGTTTCTATATCTAACTTGTTTCTATCAGCTGATATAAAAGACAACCATATGTTACCATCTTCAGCAAAGTACCAGCGATCCATAACTAAATTATAATATTCGCTAGACGTTTCTTTAACATAATATTTTACGTATGATATCCAATCATCTGGTCCTTGTTCACTACCAGGCCAGTCTTGTGTTAATTGAAAACGATTACTCATATGAGCTAATCTTTTTTCTACGTTTATACTCCCGTCTTTATAAACAAACTCCCCAGTAGAAGCATTGTCAACTAAATAACCTGGAGCTAATACTGGTGTTTCTCTACCATACTTATCTCCAAATACTAAACCAAATTTATATTCTCTAATACTTTTTACAGATTTTTGAGGTGATGTTTCTGTTGGTTGAGGAGTAAAAGTAGTATTATCACTTTTTAAATTTTGTATTAAAGCTAATTCATTTGTTATTTCATATCCTTGCTCATAGTTTGCGTAAACAAGTCTATTGGCAGCTATCTCTTGTCCTAACGCTAGCTTAGGCACATTGTCCCAAGATCTTAATAATTGACTAGATGGAAGAGCCTTATGAATCATTTCCGATGTTATAGATATTTCACCAAACATAGGACTACCATCGCTATACGTGTCATTATTAGTAGCATCTGGAGATGATGTTGTGAATTTTTTCCATTCATTATCTCTACCTCTTGTTATGGTTTTTACAACATAACAGTTAGGTGAGTCTGTTGTTTTATATAGTATATCAACAGCCACTATATCAGCTCCTCTAGTTCTTTGATTTGGTATAAAATCTCTTATAACTAAACTTCTTAAAGTGTTTGTCATACCTAGGTTATAACCCTTTTTATGATCATAATCAAAAGCTCCAGGTAGAAAAGCTAATTCAGACCAAGGACCAAAGCTAGAATATTCACCATCTTCATACTTATATCTTAAACCAAACCTACCCATCTTTAATTCAAACAATGGTTTTTTCTGTTCTAAACTAATAGTCCAGTAACCGTAAAAATCATTTTCACTTGGATTTGGAGCTACCAATAAACCATTGAAAGTCATTATTGTCATCGTAATAGCTGTTTCGCCATCATTTGTACAACCTTCGATTGTTTCACCATTTTCATCTAAACAATCTATTACATTAACTTCATCAACACTAGCTGTTAAAAAAACGCCATCTGATTGTTTAAATTTTATAATATCATCTGGTTGTAAGTTTAGTGTTTTTAAAATATCAGGCGTACTATTATCATTATCTGTTACAGTCACTTGATCACCAACAGCTGGTCCTTCTCCACTATTGTAAGTTGAAAAATCAAAAAAGAAATCTAATATTTGAATGTTTTCAGAATCTCTATCTGTTTGCTTCATAACTAACGTTGGCGCCATTAGCGGAGCTTCTCTCAATACTGTAACGTGTTCTTCTCTTATATCATTGTTTATTGAAGGAGCTAACGAAAGTTCTAGATCAGGAGTAAAGTCAAGTAAATTACTATCATCTATTGGGTCTTGTAATTTTAATTGAGTGTGATTAGTCCAATCTGAATCAGCTAGAGTATCACCAGCAATAGAACCTTCTTTACATTTTCTTATGTTTATTCTTTTAGGCTCAGTTCCAGTCATTTCTCCATTTATTATCTTAGCATCTGTCCAAAATAATAAATCATCAATAATATTTAATCCTGTAATCTTTATATCATTTCTAAAATTTAAAACTCTATCAGGATGTCTAAATGTAAAAAAACTAATAGTATCCCAATCAACTGGAGATTGAGTTGAATAAACAGTAATTAAATTGTTATCAGTATCTATGTTTTGTATTTCAACAGGATTAAAAGTGTCTTCATCTAAAGCGCTAAACATTTCTTCACCGTTAGAATCATAAGCTTGAACAAGCATACCAATTCTATAATCTGTAACATCATTAACGTAAAACGACTGCCAACTAGAAGAAGTGTTAGTTGTTTGATATAGAACACCTGGCGAAGTAGATGTACCTTGAGCTACATCTATAATACCCCACTTATCTACTACAACAGGCAATGAAGTTGGATCATCAGTACCAGTTTTAGTATCAATCTCAATAATAGTATCTATGAATTTTTTTTTGCTAGTAATAAGACTCGCATCACTAAGCATGGTGTCCCAGTTAGGACTTGATAAAAAGAAATAAGCTTTATTGTCTTTTTCATTAGCTATACTAGCTATCATTTTAGACTCATTGTTATCACTAGAGTATGATGATTCGTAATAAGCTCCTTCTTTTATATATTTATTACCTTGAATATTTTGAATGGCACCAGCATTACCAGAATCACCATCGGCACTAGTGGTTCTAACCTGTATATTCATCGCATCCCTATATTCACCGTTTGGAACAATTCTTTCATCGAAATCTTTGTTCATTTTACCGGCAGAAAAATCGTGTTTTATTTCTGGCATAATATTATTTTATTTGTTTACCCATACCTTTTAATACCTGAGTAAATTCTTCCATCTTAATATTGGATAATCTAATTTTTGCTTTTCTAGTTTCAGCAAATCTTTCTCTTTTAAATCTCAAAACAATTTGTTCAGGTATATTAGTTCTGCAAGATAATATTCCGTAAGCTATCCATTTATAACAAGCTTCTTCAGCAAACTTATGTACAACCATTTCCTCGTCTGTACCTAAACCATCACTAACGTATTTCAATGTTACAGTTTGACCTGACAAAACAGAACTAAAATGTATAAAACCTCTTTGATCGTCAATGTAAAAAGATCCATTTGCTTGCGCATGTTGAGGATCTAGTCCGTATCTTCTACCTCTACTATCTGTTTCTACGTCTGTTGAATCGTCACTATAGACATTTGGATTTGGAGTTTGATTCTGATAGTTACTCCAAGTGTCACTAGGATCTTGTTCGTTTAAAGTATCTAATACAGCGTCGCTATCAGTATCTGAAAAATTATAATTACCATCATCATCTTGCTCTATAGCAAATGGATTGGATGTCTTACCTGTTGGATACAAAACTCTTTCAATACCATTACTATCAACTCTAACTAACTTAACATAATTAACGTAATCTTGAGGAAGTATCATTTTTAAAGTATTAGATACTTCTATTTCTTGAGATTTAACAGAACGTAAAACATCATAAGACAATTCTTGTATAGCCCTCATAGCGTGAAACTGTACGTCTGTTCTATTTATTTTTGTAATTAATTTATTTTCTCCAACATAAGATATTATAAATCCATTTATTATATTATCTAAAGTAGTAAATTGATAATTACCGTAACTACTAGGATCGTTGTAATATGCGTATTGTGTTGTGTTATCTAATAGTCCCATAATTAATCATTTTGTGATTGTTTAATACCAGCTCCATCTGACGCAGCTATTTGAACTAACTCCATTTTTTCAACAGCTACTCCAGATAATTGCAATATTCTAGTTACTAATACCTCTTCTTCAGAGTCATGTAGCTCAAAATTAACGCTTAAACTAGCGTTGTATAGGGCTTTTCCTCTAACAACAACATAAGCCCAACTAGGTGCTGTAGGTTTTTTATAATAATAAAGAGTATAAGTTGTACTTAATGTAGGTGTTGGATAAACTTGTATTTGGTTAGATTCTCTTCTTACATAAACAGATCTTGATTTAGTAGCTTTAGTAAGAGGATTACTTTCTGTGTATAATATTTCTTTTTCACTAATTTCTGATACTTCACCTTCAGGCCTACTAAAATTATCTATATAATATAAATCCTTAGGTAGAGTTATTAAACTATCATATATACCGGTAGTAGCATCGGCAGTTGGTGTAAATGTTGTGGATTTTTTAAAAGGTTGAAGTTTTTCTGACAACATATCCATTTCATCAGCATGAGTCATATCTGTTTCAAGCTTATGATAAGCTGTTTTTAAATCATGGAAGTAACTGTCAAATATTTCTTTTTGAGCTTTATTAGCAAATAAACTAAACTCTTGAGGAGTTATATAACCCCTTTGCTCTTTATTAGCTATAGCTAAAACTTTTTGATATACGTCATCTATAATTATTGCCATTATTATTTTTGTTTATATGGAAACTGTTTATTTAACCAAGCTTTACGCTTATTACAACCACAGTCTTTATAACCCATAGCGTTCATCGCTATATCAGTTAAAGACTTTATACCAGTGCCTCTAGTTATTTTTTCTACAGTATCCCCTAGTCCCTTTGATTGTTTCATAATATAATATATTTTACTATAATATAGTTACATAATAAAGTGAAAGATTAGCATTTAAATAAAAATAGCCACCCGTAATGAGTGGCTATTAATATTAGTTAAAAGATATTAATTTAATCTTTTTTCTATATTTTGATATATTTCCATACCTTCGTCAGTTTTAAACCAAGCGGCTAACGCTGAATATGGATGTTCATCAAAAGGAACTGTCATTAATTTTCTATCATTAGTTCCCCAACGAAAAGTTCTTTGATCTTGAGACAGTTTTATTATTCCCATTTCAGTTGCTTTAATACCAAAGTTTCTAAGCTGAACATTACCATCGTTAACAAGCTCTAAGAATAATACAGGATTCTTTTTAGCGTATAATAATAAATCTCGTTTAAGTTCTTTAGAACTCATCTCTGATACTTTAGAACCAACTTCAACTCTCATCACAGCTTCAGCCATATCTATATCTAGATCTTGAGCTGCGTTTAATGCTTCTATTTCTACTTCTAATAAATCTATTTCACTAGCAGCTTCTTGCTGATAATCTTTTTCGTGAAACTTTCTATTTCTATCTGGGTGATATAAAGATAATATTTTTTGTAAAACAACTTTATTTTTAGGAACGTGTAAAACTCCATTTCTGAATACAACATGCTCTAATCTTTGATCGCCTTTCATTTCATCAACAAATGGTGTTCTTTGATTAGATGTAATTTTTAATTCTCTTTCGTATCCCTTTTCTTCATCAAACCAGTATATATTTGAAGACCTAATACTACAACTTAGAGGAGTTAAATTACCTCGTAAATAATATTGTCTATCTTTTACTTCCCAAGTATCTTTATTTTTTGTTAAAGATTTTTCTTTAGTAACTACTTTTGGTTGTTCAACAACAACCGTTTCTTCAACTATAGGTTCTTCTATAGTTTCTTTTTTTTTCTTTGTCATAATATAATATAATAAAAATTAATAAAAAATAGAGGCAGCACTAAGCTGCCCCTATATTTAAATAGTGATTAGTTTAATAACATAAAGTTATTAGCACCTTGAACAACTAAACATCTTTCAGATAAATAATGAACATTCATCGAATCAATATCAGTTGTAGCAGCGCCACCAACTGAACCAGTAATCCATGTTTTCATTTTTCTGTTTTCAGTTTGACCTGCTCTATATCTAACGTGTAAGAAAGGTCTTTTAAGATTCTTTCCTAGTTGTTGATCATATACAGTACTAACGCCAGCTGGTATCATAACACCTCTAATTGCCGATGAAGATTCAACAGCGCCACCTCTTGTAGCTTTGTCATTTAAGTATTTCCAGTCAGATTTGTAGAAGTCATAAGAACCTCTTCT
>CEUT01068062.1_pt1 | contig 20253 bp, 25 predicted proteins | sample 531401 | NCBI WGS metagenome assembly CEUT01 (sample SAMEA2622821, study PRJEB7988) | marine metagenome | biome: marine biome (ENVO:00000447); feature: surface water layer (ENVO:00002042); material: "saline water (ENVO:00002010), including plankton (ENVO:xxxxxxxx)" | depth 5 m | reverse complement strand
GTCAGAATTTGAACAAAATAATTTTGATACAGTACAAAAAATAATTAATTGTTTTTTCATGGGAAGAGCTAGAGTGAATGTTCCTGATTATATGAAGTATGTAGATTTTGGATATGAAAGACCTGGACAAGATGTTAGATATTCAATTAGTTGTAATTATTTAAAACAATATGGATGGTCTGCTTCAAAAGTATTTGATCAAGAAATAAATGATATTGTAAAACATTACAGAGAGAAATTTATATGGTAAAAAAAGTTTTTATTACAGGAATAGGTGGTCTTTTAGGTTCTACTTTAGCACGACGATTACTTGTAAAAGGAGGATACACTGTTGCAGGGTGTGATACTTTTATAGGTGGAATAAAATCAAATGTGCCTAATAATATTGAATTTCATGAAATAGATATTCTTGATACAAAAAAAATTAAAGATGCGATGAAAGATACAGATGTTGTTTTTCACACAGCGGCACTACCATATGAGGGATTATCAGTATTTAGTCCAGCAATTGTGGCACAAAATATAGTAGGAGGAACTGTTAGTGTTGCTAGTGCAGCATTACATAATAATATTGAACTTTTTATTAATTGTAGTTCTATGGCAAGATACGGAGCACAAACTCCTCCATTTACAGAAGATTTACCAAGAGCACCAGAAGATCCTTATGGTTTAGCAAAAGTACAAGCAGAAGAACATTTAGAATTATTAAATAAATTACATGGATTAAATTATGTCACATTAGTTCCTCATAATGTTATTGGAGTAGGGCAAAGATATTACGATCCTTTTAGAAATGTAGTAGCAATAATGATAAATAGATGTCTTCAAGGTAAACATATTGTTATTTATGGAGATGGAGAACAAAAAAGAAGTTTCAGTAATGTAAAAGATTGTATAAGAGCTGTTGAAACTATGATTGAGTCTAATAGGGATATTTGTAGACAAGTATATAATATTGGACCTGATGATAATGAAATATCTATTAAAGAACTAGCATATAAAGTAGGACACTATTGTAATAAATACCCACATTTTGAACATTTTCCAGATAGACCTGCGGAAGTAAAAAATGCTTTTTGTTCAAGCAAAAAAATCAGAAAAGATTTTAATTATAATGTTGAAATTACTACCGATAAAACTATTCAAGAAATGGTAGCTTGGATTACAAGAGAAGCAGGAGAAAAAGGTAAAATGTTTGAATATCATCTTGATCTTGAATTTATACGAGATTACACCCCTAAAACTTGGACGGAAAAATTAATATGAGTGTAAAAATAATTTGTCCTTATGTAAATGATAATGAAATTAATCAACTAAAAGATCGTCTTTGGAATTTACCTGTTTTTTTCGAAAAAGATCAGGCAAGGATTGGGTCTGATATGATGTATCAAAGACTTTGGAATAAATTTTCAAATGATGATATATTCATAATGCACGCAGACATGTTTCCTATGGAAGAAGATATTGATAACAAGTGGTTTACTACTCTTTTAGAGTATGTAGAAAAGTATCCTGAAGCAGGAATGTTTGGATGTTTACTTTTATATCCGGCAAAAGATGAAAATAATTTATTTTTTATTCAATCAGCTGGTGGACAGTTTACAAATGGAAATCCTGATCATTTTGGAAGTGGTTTAAATATTGAAAATAGCGGTAAATTTAAAGAAGAACTGCTTCTTGATGAAAATCAATATGATTATGTAAGAGAAGTTGCTTGGACTACTTTTGGTGGTGTCTATATTAGAAGATCTGTATTTAATAAACTTGGTAACTTTTCTGCTGATTATGAATGGACATATAATAGGGATGTTGATTATTGTTTAAGAGCTAGAGAAGCTGGATTTAAGATTTATCAAGTACCTGTTAGATTGATGCACTTTGAAAGTAAAGATAATAAACATATCAAAGCACAAGATGCTAATAAAGTAAAAGCTGAGATGAGAAATCTAGAAACTCTTAAAAATAAATGGGAAAAATCTGACTTATACAAAACTCTTGACGAGAAAATAGATGACTGATAAAGTATTTATTAGTAAAGAAAATTTAGAAAAAGCTTTATCTTTTAAAGAAAAAAAAGATGTAGGCTTCTTCACAAGTATCTGTATTATAATTTGGTTAATTACCTTAGTTCCTTTTATATTTGGAATTATGTTTTTTAGTTTGTTAATTTTATTGTGTAGTGTACCTTTTTATTTTATAGATCAGTTTATTATTAGGAGAATTAAAAAATGGCAAAATTAAGTGAGGAATTTGTAAGTGCTTGTCTTAATATGGCAGATTCAGAAAAGTCTAAATTAACTGATTCTGAAAGAGAACTATACGGGCAATCATCTATTAAATTAAAAACATTTTTAAATAATATTTGTTCTAAAGATAATACTCGTTATTTAGAATTAGGAGTATACAGAGGATCAACTATGATTTCCGCTATGTACGGCAATAAAACACTTCAAACAGTAGGTGTAGAAAATTTTAAATACGATAAAAAAGAACCACAATATTTAATGGAAGACGGTTGGCCAAATATGAAATCTCAAATGTATGATGTTTTTCAAAAATATCAATTTGTAGATGATGTAAACACAAATAATTTAAAAATTATAGAATCTGATTTTGAAGAAGTATCTTGGTCAACTCAAGCTAAATTTGATATTATTTTTATGGATATTGATCCTATCACACCAGAAATATATGATAATTTTTTCAAAAAAGTATTTAATGCTTTTTCTCGACATTGTGTAGTAATTTTTAGTAGTTATTCAAGTGAAGAAATTGCACCTTTATTAGAAGAAAAAGTAGAACAATACTCAGATAGAGTTGTTACAGAATTTAAGTTTCAAAGAATATCATCAGGAAATGCAGATTCTTGGGGATACTACAGTGGTATTGCTGTATATGGATTTAGAAAAAAGGCGTTCGCAAAAAATGATTAAGAAAAGTGCTATTAGTTTAATTAGTTACGATGCACATTTGCTGCCTAATAGTATTAAAACATATTATGACTATGTAGATGAAATTGTACTAGGTCTTGATAGTGATAGAATTACTTGGAGCAGAAATTCATTTTCTTTTGATGAAACTCTTTTGTGGAAAGAATTAGGAGAAATTGATACTGAAAATAAAATATCAGTTATTGAAGAAGATTTTCACAAAAGCGAAATTGCAATTGAGAATGATAACTATGAAAGAAATTTTTTAAAAGATCAATGTGAACATGATATTATAGTTAGTGTTGATGCAGATGAAAATTTATTAATTCCAAAAGAATTTTTTATTGATTTTCTTCCTTTAACTGTTCCATACCTCAAAGACTATGATATTTGTATGACATGGGCTACACCTTATAAAGAAATTGATGATACAACTTTAGTAATTGCAAATCATGACTCAACTCCTTATTTTGAAGAAACTCAAGGATTTATAACACATAAAGATAGTACATTTACTTATGCAAGATGGACAGATAAAAGTGGTGGTGGATTAGGAAGAATTTTAAGTCCTCTTGTAGCTATTCATTACAGTCTTTGTAGACAAGAAGATGATCTACACAAAAAAGTTCACAATATTGGTCATTCTGATATTGCTGAAACTGATCCGTTTTTTGATCTTTGGAAGCAAGTAACTTTAGAAAACTATCACGAACTTAAAGATTTTAGAACTTCCGGGCTTGGTTCTGCTCAGTGGCCATCATTATTTCCCGTTAAAACAGAACAATTAATAAGTTACTATGAACAGTTTGCAAATAGGGCATACCAATGATAAATATTGAAATATTAGGAAAATTTTACGATAATCATTCTCTTTCTATTATTAATCGACACTTAGCTACTAATCTAAATAAATGTAAAGATTTTAATATATTTTTAACTCCTTTAGATTCTGTAAATCCTAATTGTAATGTAGATATTAATACCTTAAAACTAATTAAAAAGCTATCTAATAAAGAAGAAAAAACAATTGATGTGCAATTGAGGCATTCTTACCCTCCAGTATGGAATTGGCCAACAGATAAAAATACTAAAATAGTTTATATCCAACCTTGGGAATATCCTAAAGTTCTCTTTGAATGGCAATACAAGTTTGAAACCTTTGCTGATATGCTTTGTGTTCCTTCTAATTATGAAAGAGATGTTTTTATTACAGGAGGTATGAACCCAGATAAAATTGTTACAGTACCTAATGGTTATGATGATAGTGTGTATAACCATAAAAAAGTTAAACCATTTACTGATAGAATTGATCCTAAAAAGTATAATTTTGTTTTTGTTGGTAATGGGCAATGGAGAAAAGGAATAGATATTCTTCTTAATGGGTGGAAAGATGCTATCAAACGATATGATAATTGTACATTAATTGTTAAGGATAATCCTCAAATTTATGGAGTAAATAATCTTCTTAATGAAATTATTAAACTTCAATATAAAACTCAATGTGGAGAGATTATTTATATAGATGAACAACTTTCAGATTTAGAAATGGCTAGTATTTATAAAAATTCTTCATTCTTAATTCATCCTTATAGAGCAGAAGGATTTGGTATGCATATCCAAGAAGCTGTAGCTTGTGGTTGCTATCCTTTTTTACCTGATGTTGGTCCTCATACTGATTTTATTTCAGACGATGTTGGAATTAGGTTTGTAACTAATACAAATGCAATTAATATTACAGATAATCAATATTTTGCTCTTAAACCTGGTGATGCAACTACTTTAATGAGTACTCATACATTTGCACGTGAACCTATAACTGATGATGTTAAGAATAAGATTGCAGGAATTTACCACCATCATCAAAAAAATAAATTGATAGATGATATTAAAAATGTTAAATTAGAAAATACATGGGCAAATGTATGTAAAAAATACGAGGAGGTACTTAGAAATGTCTCAGAGTATATACAACCGAACAGAGTCTCTTGAACAAAAAATATTAAGAGACTTTCATTTTAATGCTCCCACTATTAATGAAGAAGTACATGGTGAACTCCCTAAACTTTCTAATAAAGCAAAAATCTTTATACAAGATAATTTAGAAAAAGAAAATTCTTTTTTTAGATTTGGAGTATCGGGAGGAGGATGCTCTGGTTTTAATTATCTTATGGATGAAGATACAGAACTAAAAGATGATGATATTATATTTTGCGAAATACCGAAAGCGGTAATTGATGCTGTGAGTTTAAAGTATCTTTATGGTTCTACTATAGATTTAACACAAAATGGTTTTGGAAAATCATTAGTTGTAGATAATCCAGGAGCCGCACAAAGTTGTGGTTGTGGTACTAGTTTTAGTTTTGATCCTGATGTCTGGAATATCTAATTATAGATGGATTTTAAAAGAAAGTAAACTTCCTTGGTTGAAGTTGGATATAGAATTTCCCTATGAAAAAATGTTGGAAGAAGCTAGATCCTGTAAAAATCTTTTTGTTGACCATCGGGCAGAAGATCAAATACATGGATATAAACATTTTGGCTGGTCTAGTCTATGTCTTCATGGTATCTCCTCTACTCATACTAATCATTATGAATCTTACGGATTTAAATCCAATGATGAAACTCCCTATAGATGGACTAAACTCTCTACTTTATGTCTCGAAACTGTTAGATGGTTAAAAGAAATTTATCCTTGTGATATATATTATCGAGTGCGTTTTATGTTGTTAAAACCTGGAGGTTTTATTGCTCCTCATACAGATACTTTAGAACATAAACTTTCTCCTGTAAATATTGCGTTAAATCATCCTAAAGGGTGTATAATGAAAATGGCTGGACACGGTACGGTTCCTTTTAAAGAGGGTGAAGCATATATTCTTGATGTAGGTAATACTCATGCTTACTATAATAAAAGCAATGAAGATAGATATCATATAATAATACACGGTAACTATAAGTCTAATAGTAAATGGAAAAAATTAATTGAAAACAGCTATAAGAAAAATGGGATTAAATAAAAATTATATAGTAGGTATTCTTGATGATTCTTCTGTAATTCCAAATCCTACAGCAGCACAAAAATCAAAAGAATTAACTGAATTTTTTACAAGATTTAAATATTTTGGCAAAATACTTTCTGGAACCACTGTTAATCAAATTTTAGATAAAGCATTAGAAGAAAATAAAAAATACTGTATTATTCATTGTGTAGGACATTTAATAAAAGAAGCACATTTTTTTAGTTTATTAGAAAAATGGATGGATTCGCATAATTTTTTTATTACAGGACATATAATGGATAAACAAAATCCAAATTCTGCACATCCAGAAGGTGATGGATACTATGGGCTTCATAAACAATGTTTACTTGTTAATTTAGATTATTATAAAAAATTTGATAGACCTATCTATGGAAAAAAAGAAAACTCTAAAGCAGTAAGTATAACGAAAGCTATAAGAAGTGTTCATGATATACATGATGATTATACTCCTTTAATGCTTAAACCAACAGACGAAACTGTAGTATGTACTCCTCTTGTAGATGGTTGGAATTTTATAAATAAAAGTCTTGAAAATGATTTAATCGTATACAATTTTCATCCTAAAATTAGAGAACAAAAACAATATGTCTACCCTAATAAAAGTGCAGAAGAATTAAATCGACAATTATATTGGATTAATAATATTGTTTCTTATGCACCTACTTGTGTATTTTTATGGAATACAGAGGGGTATAGTGATTTAAAATATGTAAAATTAAATAAATCAATTGATCATCTTTATGCTGTTGCAGCAGCTTTCAAACCTAATTTTATTTTAAATAAATTTAGCTTTAATGATTCTACTAAAGTTACTTATTTTGATTATAGTAAACAAGCTTTAGCGTATAAACGTATGTTATTAGAGCACTGGGACGGCGAAGATTACCCACATTTTATTCAATGGGCAAAATCAAAATATTCTATAAATGAAACTGCAGGAATAAGGACAGAAAATGAAACTGTAGATGATTTATGGCAAAGAGAATTAAAATATTGGGGATCGGAAAAAACTCTAAAAAATCATTGGCAAGATTATAAAACACTTGACCATAAATATATTCATTGTGATATTTGCGAAAACCCAGAAAAAATAACTAATAAAATTACAGATACAGGCACTCAAGTAATATGGTGGAGTAATGCATTTCATACCGTTAATGCCCATTACTTAAGAGGTTTACAAGGCGTTAAAACTTGTTATAATAACTGGATATCACAAATAAATAATAAAGATAGCAATATGTATATTATGGGTAAAGATTACTTAAATCGTCCTGTTGAAGGAAGTACATTAAAGGAGTATTTAAATGAAAATTAGTGATGATAAACTTAAACTATTTGATAATGAAGGTGACTTAAGAAATTATTTAAAAATTAATGGACAAAGTGGTAATGCTATAGATGAATCAGTAAATAGATGGAAAAATCTTAATACTGAAAATTCAGCAAGTGAAAAGACAACGATGGTTGTTACTGAAACGGATACAACAGTAGAAACAAAATAAATGAACAAAGATTACGGAACTGCATTTCATAAAAATAATGGAAATGCTGTTAAAGTTACCGTTAACGAGTTTAGAGAAAATTTATATTTACATATCAGAGAATATGCAATGGACGGTGACACAGGACAGTGGTTTCCGACAAAGAGTGGTTTTGCACTACCTGCAGATGAAGTTTGCTCTCTATTACCTCTCCTAGAAGAAGCAGCGGAAGAAGTTAGTAAAAGATTCGTGCATTCTACTCAATTTGAATTTGAGTTTGGAGAATTAAATGAGCGTTAAAGCGTGGAGCGATGAACAAGAAAATGAATTAATTTCTTTATATACTAAAGATGATATTAAAGATGTACATGAACTTGCTAAACACTTTGAAAAAGGATATCGTAGTGTAATTAGTAAATTAGTTCAATTAAAAATTTATGAAAAACCAAAGATTGGTGAAGCAGAAAAAGGACAGACAGTAAAAGTTATGCTTCGTGATCTTGAAGATTTATTAGATATTCAAGTTGAAGGAACAAATTTAAATAAAAAAGAAAATTTGTATAAACTTCTTTCCGCTATAAAGGATAAACTTAATGCCAACTAAACCTAATTATATGTATGGACAACAAGCAAATGCATTAATGAATACATCAGAAAGAGAGCCTTATTGGGATTATATGGCTCGTAGAGGAGCAGGAAAAGGAACAATGATAAATACTGGAACTATTACTATTACTGATGAAGTAGACGACACAAAAAAAGATTTTCTAATACTTAAAAATAATTGGGGCAATTCCGAGATTGAAGAAGAAGAACTAAAAGTATCTGCCGCAGTAAGCAAAAATGAAGCACTAGCTAAATCTACTATTCAAAGTAGTCATTCTAGTATGGCAGAGGCAGTAAATCATCCCCCGCATTATAATAAAGGTATTGAAACTACACAGTACATAAAATCTTGGGACATGAACTGGAATCAAGCTAATGTTGTTAAGTATGTTTCTCGTTATAATTTAAAAAATAAACATGATGTAAATCTTCAAATACAAGATTTAATGAAAGCTAAATGGTATTTAGAAGACTTAATTAAAGAACTTGAAAAACAAAATCCTTATTAATTTTTTAAAAAAATTCTTGCTTTTACCCTTCATTTATGTTACTTTATATTTCTAACAAGGAATTTAGGCATGAACTACCATCAGTTAAAGAACTTCGTTCTTACACATTCTCATAAATATTACGACTTATCAACGCCAATCATCTCCGATGCAGAGTGGGATCAAGCTTATGACAAACTTGAAGCAATGGAAAAAGCGCAAGGTTGGCGGGACTCGGATTCACCAACGTTGAAAGTAGGAGGAGCTGCAGGTAAAGTAAGTCACCCTTATGCCCTTTATTCGCTAAGAAAAATATATGAAAAGGACGAATTAGATGAGTGGATGGATGTACGTACGCCAAAGATTGATGGCACAAATCTCACAATTATTTACAAACGTGGAAAATTACATCTGGCGCTCACTCGAGGGAATGGAGATCGAGGCGATGATGTCACAGAACTCGCACGAGAAATTGCCAACATCCCTCAAAAAATCACTACCGATCACGCGCAAGTTGTAATAAATGGCGAGTGTGTTACAGACAACGATGTTGAAAACTTTCGCAATTATGTTAGTGGTGCGCTAGGCTTAAAATCACCATCAGAGTTTCGTGAAAGAAATATTAAATTCATTGCACATGATATACTTTCGTTTACAATGAATTATACAAACAAAATTGATATACTACAAAACATGGGATTTTTTACTGTACTAGACGATGGTGCGTGGGAATATCCGTGTGATGGTGTTGTATATCGTTGTAATGATTGGCAAAAGTGTAGTAATCTAGGATACACCTCAAAATATCCTAGATTCGCTGTCGCACTAAAAAGTCGAGAAACTATTACTGCGGTAACTACACTAAAAGAAGTGCTATGGACAGTTGGCCGCACCGGAGTTGTATCTCCAACAGGTGTAGTTGATCCTGTAGTACTTGACGATGCTACTATCTCCCGAGTTACCCTTCACAATATAGAACAAATCGAAAGCCATAATTTAGGCTTTGGTGATCGTATTGAAATTGAACGGGCAGGCGGTGTTATACCTAAATTTTTACGAGTGATTGAACATTCTCCGCATAATCTAAAGATTACTAAGAAACATGCTGAAGAGAGTGTTGATTGTAAACTAAAACGAGTTGGACCAAAACTTTTCTCAGATCGTGCGAACTCTACTAAAGTTTTGGAACACTTTATAAAAACACTAGATATTAAAGGACTTGGCCCAGCAAGTGTAAGGAAATTAAAATTAATGCACCCAGTTGACTTATTTGATAATCCTAACTGGGATATACTTGGTGCAAATGGGGCAAAAATTGAAGAAGAAATCGAACGAACTAAAACTAAGCCCTATTCACTCGTACTTGCTGCTCTCGGTATTCCAGGAGTTGGAAAAAGAGCAGCAAAACTCATTACCCGCCACATTTCAAGATTTCATAATCTACGAGATATTGAAGTTACCGAAATTAAAGGTGTGGGTCCAAGCACGATTGATAGCATTCTCACATGGTTGGATGAGAATGAAGAATGGGTGGAGACACTTCCACTTCAACTAGAAGAAGATTTAACTGTAGATGAAGTGTTACAGACTCCTAAAAGAAAGATTTGTATTACTGGCAAGATGGATATGACTCGATCACAATTAGGAGAACATCTTCAACAATATGGGTTTGCGGTAGCTTCTACAGTTACTAAAGATTGCTATGCGTTAATCTCAGGCGGAGACTCAACTAGTTCTAAATACAAAAAAGCGCTAAAACAAAAAGTTATTATTTTAGACTATTGGAAAAATAAATCTAGTATTTTAAACGGCAAATTTTAAGTTTATTATAAATTAACCAAAACACAAGATTCCGCAAAATTAATCTTGCTTTGAATACAATTTTCTCTTATAATCATTACATAGTCAAGAAGGCAACAGCTTCTTGAGCAAACTTCAAAATTTATCAACGAGGGGATTTAATCCAATGAGTAAGTTTGAATATACTGATGAAATGGTTGCTGAAATGCATTCAGTAGCCGCTAGTGGTGTCGATGAAGATGTTATCGAATCGCTAATGGAAGACTTTGGTTTTCCACGCCGGTCTGTCACGGCTAAGCTGCGCAAGCTTGGTTTTGATGTACCAAAGAAGCCGGGTGCCGCTCCGGTATTCTCTGCCGATGAAACGGATGCACTTTCTGCATTTCTTTCAGAAAATTCCGGCACATATACAGCAGATGAAATTGCTGCTACTTTTGCTGACGGTAAGTTTACTGCCCGTCAGATTAATGGGAAAGCACTTTCTCTTGAAATGACTTCTCATGTTAAGCCTGCTGAAAAGAAGGCTCCACAACGTACTTTCTCTGAGGAGGAAGAAAGCCAAATTGAGTCGATGGTGAGTGACGATAAGTATCTGGAAGAGATTGCAGAAGCTCTTGGTCGTACTGTTAACTCGATTCGTGGTAAGCTTCTCAGCATGGGTCTTCGCGCTGTGCAGCGAGACAAGAAGACTTCGAAGAGCGATCCTTATGAGGGGATTGAGGATATGCTCGAGCAGACGGTTGAAGAGATTGCAGATCACTTTGACAAGACTGTTCGGGGAGTCAAGACGGTTCTTACCCGTCGTGGTCTTGCCTGTGCCGACTATACACCGAAGTCGGTTGCAGAGTAACATTTTACTGCGAAGGAAGAAGGGGGTAGATAAATATCTATCCCCTTTTTTTATATAAATGACTGATTTAACTCTTTGTGAACTTCAAGATGAAACTATAGATTATCTACTAGGGATGCAGTTAGAAGATAAACGTGCATATTTTCATAAACTAGTTGAAGTATATTATCCTAATGCACTAAATAATGAAGATGAGTATGAAGATTTAATTGAAAATTATATTTCTTGTATGTATGTAGAGAAGCTATATCGTTCTAATAGATTTTTTAATGAGCGATTTACTATAATCTATACCCAAACTGGATTAATTAGAAATATAATAAATGACGTTTATTTTATAGAAGACGATCTCATCACTCATTAATAAACATAACTTGCTAAATGCTTACTTTTGTGGTACTCTAATAACAATGGAGGTATTATGAAAGAAATAATAATTTTAGTTGTGATGTTTTTCGCTGACCCTATGCACAGAGGTCACGACTCTGTAAGTATCAATACTTATGACGGAGAACCATTAGTATTTGATAATATAGATGAATGTATGAAGTGGGTTTGGAAAGATGCAGATAACTTAGAAGCTTATGCAAAATCAGTATACCCAGAGGCGTCTGCTGTTAAAGAAATTATGTGTGTCTATGAAAAAGGACAAGAAACATAATGTCAATGGTTCCAGAAGAAACAAGGATGATGATGGGATGGTAAAGGCTCCAACAATTTCTGAAGCAAAAATTCGTCAAGCTATTTGGATGCTGAAAAAAGGCAAAACCAAAAAACTTGTGTGCGACCATATAGGTATTTCTTATAGCCCTAAACGACTTAATACAATAATTGAAGATTTTCATAAACGCATCGAGCGGGAAAAACAGTTAAAAACAAAAGCACGATTCAAAAAGTTTTCTGAAGCAGAAAAGAAATCTATAGCAGACGATTATCTAAAAGGTGATGGTCTTTCTGCTATTGCTCAACGTAATTTTATTTCACCACAACGAGTCAAAAAGTTTTTGATGGAACTTAATGTTCCTTTACGAAGTCGTGGTAAGAAAAAAGCAGCAAAAGTAGAACATGTTGTACAAGATTTAGATGTAAAGTTTAAAGTAGGACAAAAAGTATTTATTGCAGATACAAGTGAATATGCAGAAGTAAAAGAAGTATTTGATGAAGATTGGATAGAAGAACATAGAAATCCTGCTAGACGTAGATATGTTGAAATGCATTGTCTTAATAGAGCTAAAAAATTATATGGAGAAGAATATGAAGGTCGTGAAGATATTCACTGGAATATTTATTGGCAATATGATGATGGTTCAGAATGGAAAGAATGGGCAATTAAAAATAGAATTAATCAAGTTGAGTCTATCATAGAAGAAACAGGAAGAGAAGCATATCGTTTATTTGTTCTTGGAGATCAAGGACATTTTATAGAACTTAACAGACATAAACTTTATCCGGTAATGACAATTGGCAATTGATTTACAAAAATTAACTCTGCGTAGGCTATTAGATACTCAGAGTAATGATCTATATTCTAAACTTCTTAATCAGTATTTTACTGGTATTAATCATGTGTTATTTGATAAAATTAAAAGTTTTTATAAATCACACATGCGTCTACCTTCTACTGACGAAATTACTGCACTTAGAAAAGATATAGGATTACAAGAGTATATTGAAAATCAAATACTTGATGAAGAAAATCATAATGAAACAATTGCAGATGAATTTCTTGTATCTCAATTACAAGATTTTTATATTCGTGATGAAACCATTCATTTTCTTGATAAGTTTGTAGATAATCTTGATGATTATGAAAAAGTTGAAATTGTAGATCAATTTCAAAATCATTTATTAAAACTTAATCAAGCAATTCCACATGATGATGAATTATATGATGTTGCAGAATTAGAATTTTTTCCATCTGAAGATGATTTCAAAATTTATCCCAGCGGTTTGAGCGCAGAGTTTGATAATATTAATGGGGGTTTTGCGACTCAAGAACTTGTTATGCTTGGTGGGCGTCGAGGATCTGGTAAATCTATTATATCTCTTAATTTAGCTCTTAATAGGTTTTTACAAGGAAATACTGTAGCGTTTTTCACAATTGAAATGAGATATAAAGAAGTTTATGATCGTGTTCTTAGTATTATTTCTGGTGTACCTTTTCTTGATATTTTTCGTAATCAGTTAAATGATCGCCAAAAAATACAAATGGCAAAAGCTAAGATTGAGACTTTTTATAAATCTAATGATAAGTTAAAGAAAATGGTCAAAGATTTAGAAATAAATAAGGATTTTAAATTATTTGAACAGAAAATAAAAATAGAAAAACCAGAATTTAAAGATAATAGATTGTTTATGATAGATGATGAATCTTTAACTATAAATAGAATTGATCATTATTGTAATATGTTTACTTCAAAATATCCAAATTTTAATATGGGTGTTGTAGATTATATAAATATTGTAAAACATGATGATCAAAAAGATTGGAAAACTCAAATAGTAATAGCAGAAGCTCTTAAAGGAATTAGTAGAAAATACGATCTTACATTAGTATCCCCTTATCAAATTGATGCTACAGGAGAAGCAAGATTTTCAAAAGGTATTCTTGATTCAGCTGATCGTAGTTTTAACTTTTTTCCTCCACCAGAAGGAGATGATAGAGAACTTGAAAATAAAATTACAATTCATACTACAAAAATGCGTAATGGCAAACATATGAGTTTTGATGTTTTTATGGATTGGAGTTGTGTTAAAATTGATCCTAATCAATCAGCATTAATTAGTGAAAAACCTCATAGTGCTGCAAAATTTGGTACAGATAGTGAAAAAGAAGGTTCAAGAGACGTATAATGGAATTAATTGAGCTACTTAACACACGGGGTATAGAATATAAAAAAACTAATAATCCAAGTGAAATACTTATTTCTTGTACTTCTGGATTACATAATGACACTAATCCTAGTTTAAGCTATAACTTAGATAAAAACTTATTTCATTGTTGGAGTTGTGGTTTTGGAGGGGGTGCTTCTAAATTTTTAGAAAGTATCGGAGAAGTTACGCGTTTACCTGTAGACAGTAAACAACCTTATCGTATTAAAAAATTAAAAGATAAAATTAAACAAGTTATTGAAGTAGATGATATTAAATTACCTTCTGAACGACAGATATTTAAACAGCAGTTCAAAGGTATTTCTACAAAAACAATGATTGAGTTTAATGCTTTTACAACACAGCACCTTCAATTACAAAATTACATTTGCATACCGGTATATCAGTTTGGTAAACTAAAATTTATTGAAGGTAGAAAATTCAAAGATAATACTCATCAACCAAAATATTATCGTAGACCTACTAACGCAAAAACTAACAATATTCTTTTTCCTTTAGATAAAATTAAAAATACAAACTATCTTATTTTTGTCGAAGGTATTTTTGATATGTTAAATATGTGGCAATTAGGTTATAAAAATACAGTATGTTTATTTGGTGCGTCTAATTTTAATAAAACTAAATTAGAACTTGTTGATAGAATTGGTGTTACTAAGGTAGATATTATGATGGACCCAGATACTGCGGGTTCCCTCGCAGCAGAAAAAATATCAAACCAACTTGACACAAGAAATATTCAATCACGAACTATTAAATTACCTCTTGGATATGACCCAGGAGATTTAAACAAAGAACAAGTAGAAGAAGCATTAGGATGACAGAAAAAGATCCAGGCGATGTAGAATTTACAATTAATCCGAAACCTGCATTACTAGTAGGTCAAGGTAAAGTACCAGATGAGATGTTAAATGATCTTAATATGATGTGCGATGATATGCTTGTAGATCCAGATACTCCATCTTATGCAGACAAATTAGTAGGAGAAATTCAAAAAGGAAGTCAGTTAGCGGTTGATGTAAAAGATAAACGGTTTAAGAAATTTAAAAAACTACTTAAAGACGCTGCAAATTTATATATAAATCATTTTTATTCTACAATAGGAAGAACACCTATTCCTTATCATTTAAAATTAGAGGATGTATGGACTGTTCATCAATATGAAGGAGATTATAATCCTTTACATGATCATGGTTCAGAATATTTTAGTGCTTTTGCTGGTTTTATACATACTAAAGTACCAGAACAAATTAATAAAGTTAAGTTAGATGAACAAAGAGATATTTATGGCGCTAGTGGTGCTATGGATGGTATTACTTCCCTTGTATGGGGTGATGTAGGAAATCGTGACTCTGTTTTGTTTAAATTTCCTCAGACAGAATTTATAATTCCTAAAGAGGGTGTTTTTTATCTTTTTCCTTTGTGGTTAAATCATGTTGTGTATCCTTTTAAAGGAGAAGGAGAACGTAGAACTATTTCTTATAATATAAATGTTGTTTGGGATGATGATTATTATGAAAATCCTATACCAAGTAGTGTAGTGCTTAAAACTTCTATAGAAGAGAGAATTAAAAATGGCTGATCTATGTTTTGTTTTTGCTAGTAATGCAGAAAAAGATGCTGAAGGTGTTATTGGAAAATATTTTTCTGATGTAGATTTTGATATAAAATTTTTATGTTCTGGTAAGAAAGAAAAAATACTTAAAAAAGATGTAGATTTAGAGTTAGAAGATTTAGATAAGTATAAACTTATCTGTCCTATTGGTGCAGAAAGTTTAAAATATACTGCAGGATATACTGGTGTACAAAAATATAATGGAGTATTTATAGAAAAAAAATATCTTCCTATAATGCATCCTAATATGACTATCTTCAAACCACAACTCAATGATGATATAGTTTCTGCATTTTCAAAAATCAAACCAATACTTGAAGATGAAAATGTAGGACAAGAAATTGATAAAGATTATCAGTTTATTGAGACTCAAGATCAGCTATTAAAAGCTATTCCTGACTATGATGATGTAGATACTATTGTTGTTGATATTGAGACTACATCATTATCTGCTAGAACAGGTGTTATAATTGGTATTGCTATTTCATCAAGAGAACATCAAGGTCATTTCATAGCTCTTGAAGTTGTAAATAATAATTACGATTATTTCTTTGATTTATTTGCAAACAAGCGTTGTGTATTTCATAACGCAAAGTTTGATATGCAGTTTCTTGAAGATTCTCTCGGTTTTGTATTTGATCGTTGGGAAGATACAATGCTTCTTCATTATTGTTTAGAAGAAGCTGTAGGCACACACGGTCTTAAACCGTTAGCTTTGCGTTTTACTGATTTAGGCGACTATGAAAAAGAACTTGATGACTATAAAAAAACATTTGCAAGGCGAAACAAAATTAAATTAGCAGATTTTAATTATGGAATGCTGCCAATGGATATTCTAGCACCATATGCTTGTAAAGATGGAGATGCTACTTATCAATTATATAATAAATTTATGCCTCTAGTAGAAAAAAGCAAAGAATTTAAATCTCTTTACAATAATATTCTAAAACCAGCAACTAAAGCACTTAAAGTTCTAGAGAGAACGGGTGGACCAATCAATCTTGACCAACTTAAAAATTTAGATAAGGATTACAAAATTGATATTGAAGAATGTATTGAAGAGATTAGCCAGCATAGCGCAGTCCAGCGCTTCGAAAGAATACACAAAAAGACATTTAACCCCAATAGTACTATACAACTACGACAGCTTTTCTTTGAGATTATTGGATTAAAATCTAAAAAGAAAACCGCTACAGGAGCCTTGAGTGTGGACAAGGAAGTATTGCAAACACTTGACCATCCTCTTGCATATGCTGTTCTTGATCTTAGAGAAAAGTCAAAACTATCTGGCACTTACATTTCTAATATCTTAAATGGTATTGATAAAGATGGCAGATTGCGAAGCGGCTTTAATATTCAAGGTACTACTTCTGGTCGTCTTTCAAGTTCAGGCAATTTAAATTATCAAAATATCCCACGAGATAATAAAGATATTAAAAAGCTATTTCGTGCTAGAGATGGTTATAAGATTGTACAATGTGACTTAGGTACTGCTGAGGTTTATTATGCGGCAGTTTTAAGTAAAGATAAGTTTTTACAACAAGCTTTTATTGATAAATTAGATTTTCATTCTTATGTTGCAAAACAAATGTTTAATTTATCTTGTGAAATTAGTGATGTTAAAAAATATTATCCTAATGAACGTCAATATGCAAAAGCTATAACCTTTGGTATTATGTATCAAGCTGGTCCTGCTAAAATTGCAGAAACTGTTAATAAAGATGCTGCTGAAGGAGAGGAAATTACTAAAGCACAATCTTCACAGTTTATTAATAAGTATTTTAGAGAAGCAAAGTCTCTTAAGAGGTTCATTGATGGGTCTAATAAACAAATTGAAAATCACGCTTTTATTTATTCTCATTTTGGTCGTAAACGTCGGTTGCCAGAGTCTAAATCTCCAAATAAAGGAGTCGCATCCCACGCTATTAGGAGTGGTGTTAACTTTTTAGTTCAAAGCGTTGCTTCTGATATAAATCTTCTTGGCGTAATTGATCTAATTGAATGGGTTGAACAAGAAAATTATCAAGATGATATTTTACCTTTTACTGTTGTACATGATTCAATAGTGAGTGAAGTAAGAGAAGATTTAATTGATACCTATGTAGAAAATGCTAGAAAGTGTATTCAGAAAGATAGAGGTTTATCTATTCCTAACTGCCCAATTAAAGTTGATTTTGAAATTGGTCCCAGTTGGGGAGAATTAAGTGACTATAAATAGAAACTGTAATGGCTGTACTGCCTGTTGTTATAGTTATTCTATACCAGATTTTAAACATAATAAGACTTTTTGTAAATATTTAAAAGATACTCCTCCTACTTTTACTATGAGAAGTGATGTAAAAGAAGAATGGAAAAATTATAATAGTAATTGCTCAATTTATAATGATAAACCTACTATGTGTAATGCATTCAAATGTGATTGGTTATTAGGTTATGGAGAAGAAAAAGATATACCTAAATTAAGTGGTCTTATATTTGATAGTAATCGTGTAACAGAGTTATGGGATGGTGCTTTAAATAAAGATTTAATTACAAAAATGTCAAACCAAACAGGTAAAAAGTATAAAATAGTAAGAAAAAGATTTATTATACCAATGTTACAAAATAAATGAATAAATTCTCTAAAATTGCATTTCCCTTTTTTGGTTTTAAAGAAAAACCTTATGAAATAAATATTGCTTTTGAAAAAATAGAAATAAAAAGACATAAACATTCTCATTTTGAGACAGTTGATAATAAAAATTCTGATGGTGATTATTTTAATAGATTATTACAAATGTCTCCTCGTACTAAATTTGATTATACTTGTAAAAATATACAAGAAATTCTTACATCAAAAGTAAAATGGGGATTAGATAAAAATGCAATAATACATGATTTATCTAAAAAAGATACTTTTATTGCTAGAGATGAAAAAATAAAAAAAGTAAAGGATAATTTAATTTGGCTTGAAAAAGTCTCATATCCGTTTAAAATAAATACAAATCAGATTTTATTTATTGAAGATGTATTATATGCGAGGATTATATACATTAATAATGAATGGTATCTAAAAGAATTTTTAATGGAGCCAAAGAAAAGAAATTATGAAAGAATCTAATATTATATCTTTATCTGACATACTTGAACAAAAATTAAGAAAAGAACAAGAATTACAATTCTATGAAAAACAACTTGAAGAACTTCAGAAAAAAATGTTTTTTGTAAGAAAAGATATAGAAGTAACTAATTTAGTAATAGAAATTATTAATGATGAATCAAGAGATATTTTACGTGTACTTAGAGAAGATAAGTTTTTATTAGAGCAAAAAAATGAAAGCTAAAGTAAAAACACTTTACATTTCAAACAAAATTTATATGAAAAAAGATGAAGTTGAAGATCACAATAATCTTATTTCACTTTTTACTTATAATAACGGTGATGAAATTTTATCTACCATTGAAGAGGATGATAATTATTTTGTTATTCCAAGTAATAGTTATCATAAATTACAATGGGATAATGTTGTTGATACAAGAAAATATGAAGAAGCTAATACTGAAATGACTTTTTCTGGTGAATTAAGATGGGAACAACAAGAAGTAGTAGATAAATTTTTTACTAAAGGTAGGGCAAGAAGTGGTATTATACAAGCTCCTTGTGGTTGGGGAAAAACTTATACTGGTTGTAATATAATTGCAAGAAATAATATTAAAACACTTATAATGGTACACACAAAACTTTTATTTAGACAATGGATAGAAGAATTAAATCATCAGATACCTAATATAAAAATAGGAAAAGTAGGAGATGGATTTTTAGAAGTAGAAGACATAACTGTAGGTATTTATAAAAGTGTATTTAATAATTTAACACATCTTAGAGAAGCATTCTCTATGGTTATTGTTGATGAAGCGCATTTATGTCCTGCCGATTTATTTTCAACAGCGTTAAATAATCTAAATGCAAAAATTAAAATAGGAATTACAGCAACACCAAAACGTAAAGATGGAAAACATGTATATCTCTCTGATTACTTTTCTCCATTTTTAATTACAGCAAGAGACCCTCGAAAACTAAACGACCCTTCTGTTAAAGTGGTGCAAACAGATGTGCGTTTTCCTGTTATTGATCCTAAAAGAGATTGGTCACGACAGCTTAATAAACTTTGCTCTAATGATCAGTATTTAAATTTAATTGCTAAAGAAGCAATTAGCGCTATTGCAAATCAAAGATGTCCCCTTATCTTAGGCGAAAGAGTGCAGATGTTAAAAGATTTGCAAAAATTAATCCCAACAAGTGTTTGTTTAATAGGTGAAACGGATGAATCAACTAGAAAAGATGTTCTTTCTAATGTCGGAGGAAAATATAAAGCTGTGCTATCGACTAAGCTTTTTGATGAGGGTATTAGTTGTCATCGGCTGGATACATTGTTTCTCACTTGTCCTAATAATAATCCTATTAAGCTTGAACAGCGAATTGGTCGTATTATTCGTGAACACGATGATAAACAACTACCTCAAGTAGTAGATTTTTGGTTACGAGGACCAATTGTTAAACGTCAACAAGA
>CEUT01055113.1_pt1 | contig 20272 bp, 27 predicted proteins | sample 531401 | NCBI WGS metagenome assembly CEUT01 (sample SAMEA2622821, study PRJEB7988) | marine metagenome | biome: marine biome (ENVO:00000447); feature: surface water layer (ENVO:00002042); material: "saline water (ENVO:00002010), including plankton (ENVO:xxxxxxxx)" | depth 5 m | reverse complement strand
GTGCCCGGTTTGATTGCGATACTAAGTATGAATGGATTAGCAACATAGGAGATTATGATGAAAAAACTATTTGAAAATTGGCGAAACAGCCTTGATGAAGAAGAAGTAGACGAGGGTATTGAAAACATTACCCCCGAGAATGTACAAATAGCTGCCGATGCTATTAGACAGGTTGTTGCTAACCTTGCTCCAGCAGCCATTTTGCCTGCATTGATGCTAATTTATAAAGAATACAAAGGCAAGAAGAAGGGCGAGTAAATGAACTGGATCAAATCACTTTGGAGCAAGCTTGTAAGTAGCACATCAACTTCGCCAACATTAGTATTGGTGGAAGAGGTCGACGAAGATACAACCGAAGAATTACCACCCGCGGGAGAAATACTTGAACAAATTCTCCTTGATGCCGGCATTGGTCAAGCAACCATAGATAAGCTTGACATATTAAACCTTTTTGAAGACTGGTATGACGGACCTGCTGATGCTGAGCATGTTGCGGGTAGTATTCAAAGTTTTAAAGAAGCTATGGGCGGGGCGATTAACGCTAAGCTAAATAAAGTAAAATGAACATTACCAGAAAAGAATTACAACAGATCATCAAAGAAGAGTGTGAGGCAGTTACACTTGAGCGGTTAGTTGTTAAGAAAAAACAAGCCAAAAACAAAAGAATGGTCGAAGACAAAAAAATGGATATTATCAATAAAATGCTGGCAGCTATCGAGCAGTTTAGCAATGATCCAGAAGTAATTGATGCTATGGGTACTGATGGTCTTTCCGGTGCGCTACAATCAATTAAAGATAAGATTCTCAGCAACCAAGACGCGGAAGAAGACAGTGGAGGTTTGGATTCAGTTATGGAAAAAGAACTCACTAAGCCTGAGAAGAAAGAAAAAGAGAAGATTGTCAAAGGTATGAAGAAAGACAAGAAGGGTTTTAAACAAAGATATGGCGACGATGCAGAGTCAGTTATGTATGCTACTGCAACCAAGTTAGCCAAGGAAAAGAAGTGAGGGTTTAATGGTGGCAAAAGCAACTGCATTTATGGATACTTGGTTAGCAAAGCTAACATCTCGTAAGTTGATGGTTTGGCTTACAGCCACAGGTCTCACTCTTGCCGGTCATGTAACAAGCGAAGACTGGGTAATTATTTCAGCAATCTATATCGGAGGTCAGACTGTCATTGATGGCATCGCTAGATTGCGAGGTTTTAATGACTAAAAAAGTTATACTTGAGTTTGTATTAAAAAATTGGAAAGCGCTGCTGATTGTAGCGCTATTGATTGTTGTCGCAATGAAAAGTCGCAGCGACTACAAACTAATGCAAGAAGCATACGAAACTCAAGCCGAATCATACCAAGCACAGATAGAGGGCTTGAAAGAAATACATAAAGAAGAGATTCGCGAAAAACAAAAGCTAATGGAAAAACACTTAGAATCTATCGCACAGATCGAAGAGGACTATGAAAATGCTTTGCAAATGATTAGTGAATTAAGAGAAGATAAGAGAAACGAATATACAAACAAGTTCAATAGAGATAGAGAGCAACTAATTAAAGATATAGAAGAGAAGTTTGGTATCGAATATGTTCCTTAAATTTTTGCTAATGTTGACTATGGCAGCTAACGCCACCGAACCAGCAAAATTTACTGTACTAGAATATAAAACTCCTGCTCCCTTCGCTGGTGTCTTGTTTGACGAGAAAGCAATCGCAAAAATGATGGCTGATTTTGACATCTACAAATACTCTTGCGATATAAAAACTGAATATCAGTTAAAGATACAAAGAGAAGAATACGATTACAAGTTAGAAAATATGAGAATTGAGCACGAAGCATTAACAAAAGAGTACGATTTGTTTATAATGCAAAAGAATACGGAAATTGACGCATTGACTAACGCGCTAAAAAAAACTTCGCCCCGCTACAAATGGTTGTATTTTGCTGGTGGGATCCTCATTGGTACTGCAAGTACATACGCCGTATATAAGGCACTTAAATGAGCACTGATTATGACCATATCGCCGCAGTAGAGAAAGCAATTGCAGAAAAATACGGCTCTGAGGCAATCGAGAATCCACGCTCAAAATGGGACGAGAAAAAAGAAAAAGAATACCTGCTACAAATGCAAGAATTATATTCTAAACAAAAGAAAAACGAACAGTCCCAAGAGAAAATTGAGATAAATGGTATAAAGGTATCAAAAAAACTACTTAATAGAGAGCAATTGCGCTCTTGCCCTGTATGTGGCAAATTCCCTAGAAAATCTTTGGACGATGTTTGTTTGATTAAGTACGACTGTTGTGGTGATTGCTACATCCAGTACGTCGACGGCAGAGAACAAAGATGGAAAGAAGGTTGGCGTCCAAATGAAGATAAGTAAACAAAAACTCAAGCAAATCATTTTAGAAGAATTAGAAGAAGTATGCGGTGTTCAAGCACCGATGCAATCTCACTGTGCTGATGATCACGAAGCTTCTATGGCTAAAGCAGACTTGAGCAGACTGAGTGAGTACGCCGCTGAATTGGAACAAATGATTCACGATGGTGAAGAACTTGAGGGCTGGGTGCAATCAAAGATTACTAAGGCTGCGGACTACATATCATCCGTTAAGCACTACTTAGAATATGACAAATTAAAAGGACATGAATAATGGCAACAGTATATGAAATCGTGCAGGGGTTATCCCAAGCAGCAGCAAACGCTTATGACGGCGCACTTGACGAGAGCGGTGAGCCACTTTTGGTTGGATTGCAAAGAGAAGAGGGAGATCCTATTCTTGACAAGAGAGTGATGGACGGCTTTAACGTTAAGTTTTATGGCAATATGATGTGCCTTTCTTACATGTCTGAAGTTACTTTAAAGGAAGTATACGCAAGTGGCTTCGAAACCAGAATGGAAGAACAGATCGCTGAGATCGTAAAGTTCCTCAAGAAGGAATACCGTAAGATTCGCGGAGAGTCAGTCGCTCTTACTGCGGATGGGGAGATTGACGTACGAGTTGAAAACTCTACCAGAGTCCGTTCTTGGGTTACAGCGAAGATGCATTATAAGGTTGGCGGTCTTAACGAAGACATGGCTGTTGCAGCTGAACAAGAAACTAAGCCAGAAGACAGTTTTAGAAAGTTTATTGACCAAGGTGGTTGGACTGGTGACGGCGGAAAGCGTCCACAAAACGATACCCGAAAGAAGGAATCGTAAGATGAATATCACTGCTGCCAGATTAAAACAAATTATTGTTGAAGAATATATCAAAGAAGAATTGTTGACCGATAGTCAAGCCGCTGAAGATCTGTTAAAGCAGATTCTTGGTGACGAAGAATATGAGCGCCGCCAAGCTCTTAAGAATCGCGGATCTCGTGGTGGTGATACTGCCCCGATGGAAAAGCCTCATCAGGCAGTGAGTACAATGGCGATTGATACCGGAGAAGTGCCACAGCCCTCTGGTCCTGAAAACTTAGAAGATCAGATTTCTGATATGATTAAAGGCATGCCTCCCGAGGATGTGCAAGATCTTTTTCAGGCTGTATTTGCCAAGATTCCTGGTGTTCAAATGGGCGCTGACGAGGAAGAGCCACCCGAAAGCCTTTACAGCCCCGGCGCCGAAGGTCGCCCACAGGTTGGTTTCAAACTAGAAGAATTACAAGAACTTATCCGCAGAGTACTCAGGGATGTATGAGCTTCCAACTGGACAAAAAGCAACAGATTAAAGAAATCGTAAAGTGTGGCAAAGATCCAGCCTACTTTCTTAACAACTATGCAAGAATTTCACACCCGCTTCATGGATTAATTCTGTTTAACACATACGATTTTCAAGATGATCTACTGAAAGACTTTAACGATTATCGATTTAACGTTATTCTTAAAGCACGGCAATTGGGTATTTCAACGGTTACCGCTGGCTATATCACTTGGATGATGCTTTTTCATCGTGATAAGGCTATCTTGGTTATGGCAACTAAGTTTGCTACAGCTGGTAACTTGGTCAAAAAAGTAAAGAACATCATGAGAAATGTTCCAGATTGGCTAAAGATAGCTACCATCTCTGTCGATAACCGCACATCATTCGAGTTATCAAACGGCTCATCTATCAAGGCTGCCTCGACCTCTGGCGATGCCGGTCGTTCTGAAGCGCTGTCTTTACTCGTGCTTGATGAGGCAGCACATATCGAAGGTCTTGAGGAGTTGTGGACTGGTCTGTATCCTACGTTGTCCACTGGTGGTCGCTGCATTGCGCTGTCAACTCCTAACGGTGTAGGTAATTGGTTTCATAAAACATGTGCGGACGCAGAAAGCGGCGCCAACAACTTCAACATAACAACACTACCTTGGGATGTTCACCCCGATCGAGGACAAGAATGGTATAAGAAAGAAACCAAAAACATGTCCAAGCGCCAGATTGCACAAGAGCTTGAGTGCAACTTCAACACCTCTGGTGAAACAGTCATCGACCCAGAGTGTATGGAGTGGTTACTGACTAATGTTAAAGAACCAAAGCACAGAACCGGTTTTGATAGAAACTTTTGGATTTGGGAAGAATACGATCCTTCTTGCAATTATCTATTGGTTGCTGATGTTGCACGCGGCGACGGCGCCGACTTTTCAACGTTTCATATTATTAAGTTAGAAACTTTGGAGGTTATTGGAGAATACCAAGGCAAGCCTACTCTAGATATGTATGCAGGTATGTTAAACGAAGTAGGTAAAGAGTTTGGCAACTGTATGATAGTCGTTGAGAACAACAATATTGGATTTTCTGTACTTGACAAGTTAAACGAATCGAGGTATCCTAACTTGTATCATTCAATCAAATCAACACATGAGTATGTTGACCAACATTCGGCTGAATATATGAATTCAAGTGTACCCGGTTTTACCACCTCTATGAAAACTCGACCATTGATAATTGCTAAATTAGAAGAGTTTATAAGAAATAAACTAATTACCATATATTCTTCTCGCACAATTAACGAGATGAAGACTTTTATTTGGAGAAACGGCAAACCACAAGCGATGAAAGGATACCATGATGATTTAATTATGGCTCTTGCTATTGCTTGCTGGGTTAGAGATACTGCGATACAATCAAGTGCCAGAGAGCTTAATTACAAAAAAGCATTTTTGGGAGCAATATACAAAACAAATACAACGATGAACACTCAAATTAGAGGACAACAAGGGTACAAAAAAGACGAATTGTTTGATAAAATGAACGAAGCAAAAGACATCTACGACCAATATAAGTGGATTATAAAGTGAGAAAATAAATGGCAGATAACAAGAAGAACAAAGGCAGAAACCCACTGAATCAACAGAACGACCTGTTCAAAGCGTTGACTAGGTTGTTTTCAGGACCAATTGTAAATTACCGCTCACAGACCGGTACTAAAATACGAAGACAGCACTTAGACAAGTTTTCCTCCAGATTTAGAACTGCGTCTGGACAACAGTTCAAGAAGTCGCAATACAGCCCTCTCGACAATCTTGCCCTTAACGCAATGCAAAACCAGCGCCGTGTTGAGCGTTACATTGACTTTGATCAAATGGAGTATATGCCCGAGATTGCTTCAGCACTAGACATCTATGCTGACGAGATGACGACTTATTCTGATTTACGTCCAATGTTAAATATTAAATGTTCTAACGAAGAAATCAAAGCGGTGCTTTCCAACTTGTACTCAAAGGTACTGAATGTAGAGTACAATCTTTTTGGCTGGGCACGAACAATGTGCAAGTATGGCGACTTTTTCCTGTATCTGGATATGGACGACAAGTTTGGAGTACAGTCAGTTATTTCTCTGCCAATCACCGAAGTTGAAAGACTTGAAGGTCAAGACTCCACTAATCCCAACTACATCCAATATCAATGGAACTCTGCTGGTATGACATTTGAAAACTGGCAGGTGGCTCACTTTAGGGTGCTTGGAAACGATAAGCATTCTCCATATGGCACATCTATCTTGGACCCTGCACGCCGTATCTTTAGACAACTCACGCTTGTTGAGGATGCGATGATGGCTTACCGAGTTATTCGTTCGTCCGAGAGAAGACTGTTTAAGATTGATGTTGGCGGTATTCCACCAAACGATATTGAACAATACATGGAGAAGATTGTCAGCAACCTTAAGCGACACTCTGTCATTGATCAAAAGACCGGTCGTGTTGACATGCGCTACAACCCAATGAGCATCGAGGAAGATTACTTTATTCCTGTGCGTCCGGGTTCTGCTACCGATGTTACAAACCTCGCCGGTGGACAAAACACCGCTGCCGTCGAAGATGTCAAGTATCTTCGCGATAAGTTATTCGCAGCACTGAAGATACCGCAGCCTTATTTATCTATGGGCGAAGGCGCTGCAGAGGATAAGACTACGCTTGCCCAGAAAGACATTCGCTTTGCGAGAACAATCCAAAGATTACAGCGAGTTATCATCCATGAGCTTGAAAAAATTGGTATCATCCACCTTTATACCCTTGGCTTCCGCGGCGACGATTTAATTAACTTTAAGCTTGCCCTTAACAACCCATCCAAGATTGCTGAGATGCAAGAGATTGAGTTCTGGAAAGCCAAGTTCGACATCGCCGCATCAGCTACCGAAGGATACTTCTCTAGACGCTGGGTTACTGAGCACATCTTTGGTATGTCGAACGAAGAGTTCGTCAGAAACCAGAGAGAAATTTACTATGATCGTAAATATGATGCCTCGCTCCAACAGGTTGCAGAAGCAGCCGCCACAGGAGAAACTGCTGGCGCCCTTGGTGGTGATGTTGGTGGTGATCTTGGTGGTGATTTAGGCGACGATTTGGCGCTGGATGATGTTGGTGTCGATGCTGCCGGCGGCGCTGAAGAGATGCCTGCTGGAGATGCCGACGCTGGCGGTGGAGATGACTCACCGCTTCTTGCTGTACCTCCCGGCTCACGCGACTCAAAGAGACTGAGTACGTATGAAAAAAGTTCCTATGTTAGGAAAGACGGTACTAATGATGGACGCAAATCATCAGGTCCGAGACAACGCAACATTGGTGCGCAATACAATGCAGAGAAGCGCGGCAGCTCGACCAGATCGAAGTTTCAAGGTGCCAGCGGATTAGCAACGTCAACAGTTCCTAGCATTGCAAAAGGTATTTATGAGCAAGACGAATCTACTTATAATTTGAAAGAGTCTATCGAAGAACAAAAGATCTTTGAAGTCAACGATTCACTAAACCACCTAATCAGCAGTTTAGAGGATAAACAAAAATTAATTACGGAGCAAAATGATGAAAACTAAGTACAACAAAAAGAGGAACACCGCGTTTGTTTATGAAGCGTTGGTTAGAGAAGGCACCTCTGCTATTTTACAGGGTGACCACGAAAGAAAGAACACTGTTGTAAAATTAATTAAAAAGCATTTTGCTTCTGATTCAATCCTGTACAAAGACCTACAATGCTATCAGTCTCTTTACGAAACCGCTGGTTTGGAGAAAGAAACTTGTGAGAAGATTATTAGAGAGGCTAAACTTGCTAGCCGTCTTTTAGATGCTGAAGGTCTATTCGTAAGCCAAACAGATCTAATAAACGATGTCAATAAAGAACTTGAGCCCTCTGTATTTAATAACTTTGTTCCAAATTACAAGTCCCTGGCAAACATCTACAAGATGTTCTCACACAGCACCGACCCTAAAAGCGCCGTAATTCTTGAAGGCATGGTTTTGGAAGACATGTGTGAAGCAGCCCAAGAGGAAACCGCAATTGCAGTAGATTCAATAGTGGTTGATTCTTTTGTCGAGAAGTTCAATAACAAATATGGTGACACGCTTCTTGAAGAGCAAAAGACATTATTAAACTTATACATCAGCTCTTTTGTTGACAATTGTTTAGAACTGAAGATGTTTTTAAACGAAGAGGTATCGAGACTTAAGAAAGAGTTGAACGAATCTAAATTAAGAGAGGATATCTCATCTGACGAGCAAATGTTAGAAAAAACAGATTTAATCTTAGATAAATTAGAAACACTTAAAGAAGGTCACGCTGACCATGGTATGTTGCTCACGCTTCTAAAGGTTCAGCAATTAGTTGGGGAAATTAACGAAGATGCCAGTAGTAATTAGAATAGGTAAAGAAGCCAACGCAAAGAAGGTTAGGCTTGAATTAAACGCACGTCAATCTCTTAACGGTGACGTTATGATTTTTGATCACGGCGATATTGATATTGTGCTGTCGCCTAAAACAAACAAAGTGGTTGCGTTTCCAAAACAAACTATGTCCGACCTTGTTTATGGAGCACAAAACAGGCTTATGTCCGAGTTAGTCAAGAAGGGTATTCTTGTACCAGAGAGCATCCAAGCCGGCGCATATTTTGGCGCACTTGAAGCTACTATCCAAGAATCAGCCAATCCGGACATAAATGGTCCGAAACTGGCATTAATTAATATCTCGCAGTTTATTGAAGAAGAACGACCATACTTCGAGAACAAGGAGGCTATCATCTCTATGCAAGACGATGAACTTATCCACCCAGATAAGGAAGACTCCACAGAATTGGGAGAAGTCCCACAATCCACTGAGAAGGGTTCAATGAAGAGACAATTTGTCAGAGACCCATACTCGCTTAATTACATATACACAGTTTAACGAGAGGATAATGGAATTACTTACTTTTATTTTGTGCGCCTATGGGCTAACACAAATACTCGTATATGGTAAAATACTAGACGACTTTAGACCAACCAAGGGACACTTGGGAGAATTGTTTAAATGTCCAATGTGCATGGGTTTTCATGTAGGTTGGTTTTTAATGCTACTTTCTCCGTTCACGGAACTATTTAATTTTGACGTTAGTGTAGCTAACTTTTTTATTTTAGGTTGGTTGTCGTCAGGAACCTCATACGTTTTTAATATGATATTTGGAGATGAAGGAATTAAACATGAACACAAACACTTGGATGAATAAATGGATGCTGCAACCAGTAAGACGCTGCTGTAAGGGATCTTAGCTGTGCAAATTACCGAAAAAGAGCTAATACAGATTATCAGTGAAGAGATTGATAAGATGGTTGAGAATAATGAGATTGACGAGGGAGTGCTTGATAGATTAAAAGCACAAGCTGCCGGCGCTACTGCGACTCTTAATCCTTTTGCTGACGAGGGAGATGCTGCGCTTAAAAAGGCAGCGTCAGTGATGAATTCCTATAGTAATCACTTACTCAAATTACAACAAAAATTAGATATGGATGCACAAAAACTCGGCATTGACGGTGCCGAAGAGTTGCAACAAGTTTCAAATGCCATCAAACAAATTCAACAGAAAGTACAACAAGTGGCTAAAGGTGCACCGACAAGCGAAAAAATGAAAGCAGCAATTCAGCAAAAGTTTGCTGCACAGCAAGCCGAGGCTGGTGGACAAGACCAACAAGCAACTCAGCCTGCCGCTGCGCCTGCACCCGCCGCTCAACCTGCTAGCGGTCAACGCCAACCCTCGCAGTCGCCTCGTAATGTAAGAAGACGGGCTCGCCGTGCTGCAGAGACTCCAGATCAAAGAGATGCTAGGTTAGCTAGACGTCGACAACGAGATGCTGCTCGCCGTGCTGCACAACGCCAAGCTGCTCAAACAAGCGCCCCGGCTAACGAAAGCAAAATAAATGATGGCGAGACCTTAAACGAACAATTACAAAAAATTTCAGAAAGATGGAGGTTTGGTAAATAATGTCAATGAAATTACTTAGAGAATATTATGCGCTGTGTGATGGAGGCGTCTGTCAAGATCTCCTTACCGAAGAAGAAAAGCGTTATGTAGCCGATGGTGGCATGATCCTTTCCGGCATTATGCAAATGACCGAAACTAAAAATGGTAATGGTCGCGAGTATCAACACGAAACTATGGTTCGCGAAGTCAAGAATTATCAAAAGCTTGTTAAAGAACGCCGCGCCCTTGGAGAACTAGATCACCCAGACGATTCTGTAATCAATCTTAAAAATGCATCTCACATGGTTACCGAAATCTGGATGGAAGGCAAAAATGTTATGGGCAAAATTAAAGTCCTCGACACTCCATCTGGAAAAATCCTCAAAGAATTGGTAAACGGAGGTGTCACGGTGGGCGTCTCATCCAGAGGAATGGGCTCTGTCCGAGAAGAAGCAGGCAGAACAATAGTGGAAGACGACTTCCAGTTGATTTGCTTTGACATGGTTTCCGAGCCATCAACGCCCGGTGCGTTTATGATGCGAGAAGCAAAAGAATTTAACAATAATGTATTCACAAAAGCCGATAAAATCAACCGGCTTTTAAATGAGGTTTTAAGTGAAGAAGACTGATTTAAAAAAATTAATTAAGCCGCTTGTAAAAGAGTGCATTCATGAAGTCCTTTTAGAAGAAGGGCTTTTATCTAATGTAGTGTCCGAGGTTGCTAAAGGGTTAAACACTGCTCCTGTTATCAAGGAGCAGGTTGCTCAAGCGCCAACACCAAAGCCGCGCAAGCGAGATTACAGTGGCGACAGAAGAAAATTAATGGACGCAATCGGCAACGATGCGTACAATGGTGTTGACTTATTTGAAGGCACCACGCCTGCACCAGCACAACAAGAGCAAAGTGCCGGTAGCGTAGACTTAGGTGACCCTGATGATGCTGGTGTCGATATTGGCTCCATCCTTGGGCACTCTTCCAAAATCTGGGAATCAATGAACAAGGGGAAACGATGAGCAGAAAAGCAGCAAACGTCAAGGTTACTTCAAGAGAGTGCCGCGGCAATCAGGAAAGAATGATTCGACGGTTTATTAAAAAATGCAAAAAAGAAAAGATTGTTGAACAAGTAAGAGATAGAAGATATTATAAAAAGCCGTCTGATAAAAAGCGTGAAGAGCTTAAGAAAGCAGAAAGACGCAGAATTAGAGACGAGTTAAAAAGACAAAGAGCGTTAGAAAAACGTACGAGAAAAAATAGATGACTATTTATTATTGTAAACACGAAAAGAGGGAGAAATAATGTCCGTTTATAAAGCAACAAGTTGGGGTCGCACAAGACGCCCAAAAGGTTTAAAATCTTTAAGTGTGCCCGACTCTAAAGAAACAGCCACCACGGTAACAAGCACAACAGCGTCCGCCGATCTCATGGCTGACTTAGATAGTGTTGAATATCCTCAGCTTAATGGATATGTTACAGAAAATCAAAGATACTTACATATTCTTGTTAAGCACGGCTCAGGTCAAAAGTCAGTCAAAGTGTATGGTTACAATTACAATTTTGGTGAGTGGGCGGCAATTATGGTGCATGACGGCGACGGAACCTATTCTGAAATGACAGCTACGGCAGGCACCAGTGGTGAAGCACGACAGTACATATTTGATATTTCTGGTATTGATAGAGTGGCTTTTGTTAGCGCTGACGCACCTTCCGCTATCAAAGCAGCGTGTAGCACTTTCTAAGGAGTTTTTGAATGTCATTTGGGTGGGCATATGTAGATTGTAGCGGTAGCGGCGGTGGCGGTGGTCAAGCCGCTGGTCCAGTTGGTTCTATTCAGTTTGTAACTGGCACTAACGCTACTAGTGGTTCGTCTAAGTTACTTTACCACACGACCTCTCTTGGGACCTATCAACCCAGCACGATGGTGCTTTCTGGTAACCTAATTGTTACAGGTGCTATTAGCGCTAGTGTGTTCCAATATAAGAACATTCAAATTATAGACGCCACCGGGTCAACCAGTTTTGGTAATACAAATGACGACACCCATACCAGAATTGGTAGTTTGATTGTTAAAAAAGCCGGCGCTAGCGGTGTTAAAGTTTTAAGCGCCAGTATGGCGACAGAAGCGGTGCACGTTAGAGGACTTAATGTTTTATACGAATTTGTTCCTGCTACATCCAGCACCACTGCAATTTATACTGCCAGTGTTCCGAGTTATATCATTGGTGTTCGTTCAACTGGAAGCGTCAAGATTGAAATTCCTGCTGCATCCACGTATGGCTCAGGAGCGCTACTGCTTGTTAAAGATGAAGTTGGTCACTTAAATGGAACAGATATCAGATTAAGTGCATCGGCCGCCGGCACATACACGATTGACGGAGCCACTAATTATATTCTAACAGGGTCAAATCCAGCAATTAGTCTATATTCTAATGGAGCCAACTGGTTTGTCTTCTAATTAATAAGGGAGACTAGCAAATGGCATACAACAACTTATCAGGCACAGTTCTTCTTCCTAGTCTTTTAACGTCGCGCCTAACGCTTCCGACCGGCTCGATCCTATCGGGCAATCTCAGCACATCTGATGGCGCAGAAGTTATTAACGTTCCACGTGTTTCAAACGCCACCAATAATTCTATTCTTACTAATGTGGGTGGAGATGCCAATACATTAACCTGTGAGAGCAACTTAAAGTTTGATGGTACCACGTTAAGTGTTGTCGGAGATGTTAGTGCTAGTATAAATATTTCTGCTTCTGCGTTTTATGGAGACGGAAGCAAACTTACAAACATTAGTTTTGACAACATCACAGCGGCAGGACCAGCTTTTTCTGTTCAGCTTCATGACGGCGCAGATGGAGATATCACAGGTTCATCTAACCTTACATTCCAAAACAATATCTTAAGATTGGATGGTGGTCTCAAACTATCTCGACGAACATTAAACGCAACTGCAACCGCTTCTGTCACAGATTATTTTGTGGGAATTGACACCACAAATAACCCCGTTGATTTTAGATTGCCTAATGCAGCGTCTCTTTTAAGTGGGCAAACTTTCATAATTAAAGACGAAGGTGGTGTTGCACACACCAATAATATAACAATTTTAGCTTCTGGATCGCAAACAATTGACGGTCAAAATTCAATAGTTTTGGAGTCCCCTTTTGCATCTGTCCAGCTTTATTGTAACGGGACAAACAAATACTTTATTTACTAGTTTTTATTTGGCGATTTTGAGCCTATTTATAGACGAACAGGTGTTTCATATCTAGATTAAATCTGGATAGGTGTACCTCGTTCATCCCATTATAAAACTAATAATTTGGAGGGTTTTTAAATATGGCTTATAAATATCAAAGTTTAGCCGCTACAATGAGTGGTTCTCTTACTCAAGAGGGCGACTTTACGGTTAAAGATCACTCTGGCGCTGATAAAGCTACTATCGGTATCGATGGTGCTATGTCTGGTTCGGGTGCATTATCTGCTGGTGGTAACTTGCGTACCGCTGGTACTGTACGTTTTGACGGTGTCGCTGACGCCGCTCTTGCTGTTGCTTCTGACAGCTTCTACTATCTTGATTCTGATGGACTCATGAAGAGAGATACAATGGCTGATTACGCTACTGCTATTGCAGGCGACGGTCTCGCTGCTTCTAGTGGTGTTCTTGCTGTTGGTGTTGATGATTCGACAATCGAACTCGACTCTGATGCACTTCGTCTTAAAGATGATGGTGTTACTGGTGCGAAACTTGCCCCAGCTGTCGCTGGTGCCGGTCTTGCTCAAGATGGTTCTGGCAACCTTGACGTTGGTGCTGCTACCAACGGTGGTATCGCTGTCAATGCCAATGACATTGGTATGGACATTAGCGATCTTGCCGCTGCTGCTATTGCCTCTGGCGACACTTTCGCTTTCGATGATTCAGGTACGACGAAGAAAGAGTCTGTCGATGATCTCGCTGCTCTTTTTGCTGGTGACGGTCTCTCGGCTTCCAGTGCAGTCATCTCGATTGCAACTTCTGGCTCAGCACTCACAATTGCTTCTGACAAGCTTGGTATCAGCGGTTCGATCGCTGGTGACTGTCTTGACAAGGGCCCAGGTGACGGTGTCGATTCAATTCGTTCACTTCACGTTGTTGCTGATGAAAGCACAATCGAAGCTGTTGGTCGCGCTTCACTCCGCATCAAAGATGACGGTGTTACAGGTGCTAAGCTCGCTCCAGCTGTCGCTGGCGCTGGTCTTGCACAAGACGGCTCTGGTAACCTTGACGTCGGCGCTGCTACCAATGGTGGTATCGCAGTCAACGCCGATGACATTGGCTTAGATCTTAACGATCTTTCTGCTGGCGCTATTGCTTCTGGCGATAGTTTCGCATTCGTTGACGCTAACGATTCCAACGCATCCAAGAAAGAGACTGTCGATGACCTCGCAACTCTTTTTGCGGGTGACGGTCTCTCAGCCGCTAGTGCTGTCCTTTCGGTCGCTGTTTCTGGCGCTCTTAAGGTTGCATCCGATAAGGTCGGTATCTCCGGCTCGTTCGCTGGTACCGGTATTGGCTTCTTAGGTGGTGTCGATTCTATCTCTGGAGTTGAGCTTGACCTTAACGAGTTAAGCGCTGGTGCTATCGCTGATGGCGACTCGCTTGCTTTCATCGACGCTAACGATGCAAACGTAACCAAGAAAGAAGCTGTTGCTGATCTTGCTACATTGTTCGCTGGTGCTGGTCTCGGTGCTGCTAGCTCTGTCATCAGTGTTGCTAACGCTACCAACGGTGGTTTAGCAGTTAACGCTGACGACATGCAAGTTGATCTTAACGATCTTGCTGCAGCTGCAGTTGACGTTGCAAACGATAGCATTGCTATCATCGACGCTAACGATAGTGACGGTTCGAAAAAGGAAAGCATTGCTGACCTTGTAACCGCTATGGCTGGTGCTGGTCTCAGCGCTACCAGCGGTGTTCTTTCGGTCACCGGCAACAACGTTGCTCTTAAGGCTGACGGCGATACTCTTGTTGAAGGTTACAACTACTTCGCTGATGCGGGCGCTAATGCAACTGTATCGATGCCTAATGCTCCGGCGGTTGGTGACGTTGTTACAGTTAAGGCTGGTAACTTGACCAGTGGTGCTAAAATCATTATTAACAGACAAGGCTCACACACAATCGATGGTCTTACCTCGATTGAGGTTGAATCACCGTTCGGTGCTGTTACAATGGTTTACGTTGTCGCAAACGACTGGCGAATCGTATAATTCACCACAACCTTATGGTTGTTATTTTGGGTGCCCTCGAAAGGGGGCATCCTTTTTTTTGTACTACTTATTCTGTGATGAATGTTTTAGATTTGCATGGCAAAACACATGCTGAAGCGCGTTTTTTGGTAGAAGAGTTTGTTCTTATTAATGAAACACCGTTAAAAATTATTACCGGTAACTCAAATAAAATGAAAATAATAGTTAAAGAAATTGTTGAAAAACATGAAATGTATTATTATCCCGAGCACTTCAGTAATTTTGGAGCCTACATAATACAAGATAAAACACTTAACCAATCTATTTATGGATGAGAGGATAAAAAATGGCTTATAACGTTCTTAAAGGTAAAGTAGAAGGCTCAGTTGACCAGTATGGAGATCAGGAGATCGATGGTGTAAAAGTCTTTAAAAACACTGTTAGTGCGAGTGTGTTCTATGACACCGATGCTCAAAGTCCTTGTGCTACAATGAAAGACGTCGCTATAACTACAATTAACGGCGGTACAAAAAACGCACTGCTGGTTTTTGAAGAAAGTGGAATTGCAAAGACTCATCATAATTTAATTTATAAAAACGACACTCTTCAAGTTACAAGAGTCCAAGCCGCAAGCTTTATAGGTTCCGGCGCCGGATTAAAAAACATTCCGACAGACAAATTTAGTGGTGAGATCAACGCAAATTATTTAAACCACTCATACGGATTACACGATGTACGAGGGGATTTGCAAGTAAAAGCTACTGATTGTATTAAGGTGGATGAAGATGGCGTTGGAATATCATTAGATAGTAGCACTGGGCTCTGGCTTAAGTCTGGTAAATTAACGATCGACGCAACGAAAGCGGATCCAATTAATCTGCGTGGACAAAATTTAAGTGACAATGACCTGCTGATCGTCTCAGATATATCAGCGAATTCAACAAAAAACACAACCTTAAAAAATCTTTACGATGGTTATCTAAAATTAAAAGTACCTCATGCGGCTGGTGCTAAAGGTCAAGTTCAAATAAAGGGCGCTAATGATTTTGAGGCTTCGCCAAAATTAACATATGATTTAACAAGCAATACGCTAAAGGTAGAAGGCAAGGTAGAAACAAAAGCAGCTAATATTGAAAAGCTTGTTTGTCAAGGAGCTGTATATCACAACATTGTTAAAACCTCTGAGCCCGTGTATCAAGTTGCTGATGATGACTACACTATACTTTGCGACTCCTCACAAAACAAAATAACCGTCCAGCTTCCTCCGCCCTGTAATAATACAGGCAGAGTAATTGTGATCAAGAAAGCCAATACCGACCGATACAAGATTAATTCCAACACAGTTGAGGTATGCTGCGAAGAATCAAAAATCGATATAAGTGATTCTGTAATTTTAAAATCTAATTATTCTGTGCGTACGTTACAGTCAGATGGCGAAGCATGGATGATCATTAATAAAATTGGCTAAAACGGAGAAAACAATAAATGGCTTATAATAGTTCTAAGGGACCACAAACTCACGGCGACGTAAAGTTCGAAGGCGATGCCGAAGATACGCAAATCGATTTTGAAACAGACTTGGTTGCACTAAAAACTAACGGCTTGCAAAGATTTATTGTGTCTGGTTCGGCAATCACAGCATCCGTAGTTTTGTCTAGTTCCGCACCAATCTCAGCGTCAGCATTTTTTGCTGGCGGTGTGGCTTTAGGTGCGCCTGCCGTAACATTATATTCAAACTCAGGCAACAACAGAATTTTAACGTCGGTTGATTCAACCACAATTAATGGAGAATCCGCCCTAACTTTTGACGGAAGCAGATTAAGTGCTACTGGACAAATCTCGGCTTCTTTGGGAGTCACCGGCTCGTCGCTACGAACAGCCACGACTGTTATAGATGCTACACACGTATCAAGTTCACTTAATGTTTCTGGTGCTGCTTTTTACGCAAATGGCGTTTTATTAACTGGCGGCGGCGGCGCAGTTGCCAACTACACAAACTCCGGAGACAACAGAATTATTACCTCTGTAAACTCCGATACGATTAATGGTGAGTCGCGACTTACATTCAACGGAAGCACTAACTTTTTATTCTTATCTGGTAACGCACAAATCACAAACCACGTACCAACAATCTTCTTCAGCAATAGTGCTGGTACTGGTCTGGGGCATTTCGGGTATAACAATTCTGATAACATCTTAGTCCAAAACAATGTAACAAACAAACATATTGTTTTCAAAGCAAACGATAATGGCACCATCAGAGAAGGTTTCAGAATTGACGGTGCTGTTCCAGAGGTGGTCGTTAATCAAGGCTCCGATTCGCTTGTTGATTTCCGAGTAGAAAGTAACGACAACACACACATGATATTCTCTGACGGATCAGCGAACAGGGTTGGAATTAACTCTAGCGCACCAACACACACTCTTTCAGTGTCAGGTTCCACATCACTCTCAGGTAGTACGTTTGTCACTGGCTCGTTGACGGGACTTGGTCCAATCCGCGGACAACAACTCTATTACACACACCATCATTTTGCGGGCGCTAACAATAACAGCTGGTTCCCGTTCACCGGCAACATTGAATCAACTAACGCAAATGAAGTACATGCAATGGTGGTTCCACACGACGGTAGACTTGTAAAGATCCTCTTCAGGGTTGAGACCAAGCAGAACACATCATTTACTCTTAAATTATATAAGGGAGTGGACGGTGTCAAAGAAATGGACACAGCTGGTTCTGTAGAAGTTGAAGCAATAACAGCCACGCTGCCCAACACAGATGCAACAACAGTAACATTTGCTACTAGTGGTGCGCTCCATTATAACGCCGGCGACATCGTTGGTATTCAAATGGGTACCTTTACAGCCAACACCGGAGATGTACAGGCAACTTGCGTTTGGGAATATGATCAATTAATCCCTTAAACAATTTTTAGACTCTAGTATAATGTAAAAACGGACTTTGATACAAAAGAAACTATTTATTTTGTATATCTGCCATTTAGGAGCAATTGAATGTCAAACTTATTAAAAGAAGCTATCGTAGATGCCAAGGCACTGCGCGAGTCAGCACTTAAAAATGCTGAAACCATTGTAATCGAAAAGTATTCGGAAGAAGTGAAAGATACTTTACAAAAACTTTTAGAGCAAGAGGACGACCTGGGTTTAGCTTTACCCGGTGAAGAAGAGCCCGCTGCAGACGCCGGCGCCGACTCTCTTGCTGCGGATCCTCTCGCTGCTGAAGAGCCTGCGCTTGACGCAGCGCCAGCAGAAGAAGAGCCTCTTGGTGCTGAAGCCGCTCCAGAGGAAGATGGCTTAGCTGATGAGGATATCCCTCTTGGCGCAACTGACGATTTTGCCAACTTAGATGGTCAAAACTTAGGTGACTTTGCTGGTGAAGGCGAAGGTCAACAACTTACAATCGACCTTGGCGCACTTCAAGAAAGCATCGAAGCACTTAAGCAGTCCATCGACGAAGACGAAGAAGTCGACCTTTCTGAGTTTATTAACGAGGAAGAGGACGAAGAACTTAATGAAGAGGATGCTGTCGAGGCAGCTGACGAAACAATCGAAGCGGCTGAAGAAGAACTCGCCGAAGAGATGGATGATGGCGAAGACGACCTTGAAGACAAGGCTGCCGAAGCTGCAGCAGGTTCAGCACTAGACGGCATCATGAGCGCTATGTCAGAAGATGTGGACGCCGATGACCTCGTCGAGAAGATTATGGAAAAACTTACCGTTGATATGGGAGCCGACCTTGCTGGTTGGGCTGGCAGAAGCCAAGAAGATAAGAAATATCAAATGGAAAAAGAAATGGCACACCGTCGTAGCACGGATGTCGAAGAAGAATTAGAAACTTTGAAGAAAGCACAAGAAGAGCTGGTTTTCGAAAATAACCAACTTACAGAAAAGCTTTCGGATTACGAAGCAGTTTTAAGCGAATTGAAGGAAGGTCTCCAAGACACTAATCTTTCAAACGCTAGACTGTTATACACGAACCGTGTGTTGAGAAATACCTCCTTGAATGAGCGGCAAAAAGATAAAATTGCCGAAGCTATTTCAAACGCTGGTTCAGTTACAGAGGCGAAGACAATCTACGATACACTTCAAAGCACAGTGGAGGCTAAGCCACAGCGCAGTCCCAAATCACTGAGCGAAGCAATCGGTCGTCGCAATACTGTACTTCGGGCAACTCGTCAAGAGGCGCCCGCGTCCGATCCATTCCAAGATCGGATGAAAAGACTAGCTGGAATAAAATAATCATATATAGTATAAAGGAGGTGATTTAAATGTCTAGTATTATCGAAAGATTGACAGAAGGTGTTGTCAATCGTGATATGCGTGCTGAAGGTTCCGCTCTTCTTTCCAAGTGGGAGAAGACAGGACTTCTTGAAGGTCTCAACGATGACCGTCAAAAGAACTCCATGGCACGCTTGCTTGAAAACCAAGCAAAGGAACTTCTTCGCGAAGCAAGTACTCTTGCTACTGGCGATGTTGAGGGCTTCGCTGCCGTCGCATTCCCCATCGTCCGTCGCGTATTCGCAGGCTTGATCGCAAACGATCTTGTTTCTGTCCAACCAATGAGCTTACCTTCCGGTCTCATTTTCTTCCTTGATTTCGTGTACTCTCCGAACATCGGTGAGTCTGGAACTCAAGCATCCCGTCTGGGTAACACTGTGGATAAGTCCATTTACGGTACTGATAAGGTCGGTTCTCAGATCACTGGTGGTGTTAACTTGGCTGATGACTTCGGTGGTGATCCGAAAGCAGGTCAGGTTCGCGTATCCGGTCGTGGTTACGCCTACGCGTCTCCATCTGGCTCCAACATTGCTCTCACAGCTAACGCTGCTGATGGTGCTGTTGCTTCTTTAATCAGACTTGATGGCACTCTCACCGAGACCCAAGCAAAGCTGATTGATTTCGATCCAGACCTTATGGCTGAGACTGCTTCTGGTGTTATCGTTCTCGATGTCGCGGAAGATCATCTTGCTTCTTCTTCGGAAGATCCAGATTACGGTAACCTTGGTGCTTTCTCTCTTAGAGATATTGCTGAGGACAGCACGGGTGGTAACGATCTATTAACTGCTCTTAACGCTGTTTCTGGTATCGGCACCATCGGCGCCATCACCGAGCTTCACCAGGTTCATCGCTTAACGCGCCGTGTCGCTACTGACCCCCGCGGGGCACCCTTCCAGTCTGGCTTAACAAGTCAAGCTGCTGCGGTTCGCTTCTTTATTGTCTGTGATGCCGGTACTGACCTCACGGAGACTAACACTGCTGCTGCTATCGGCGCTGCTCTTGATGCGGATAAGATTACGTTCCCAACTCAAGATCAAATCGACAACTCTAGCACTGTTGGTGCGGTTGTTGGTGATCTCTTCCCACTGGAAGC
>CEUT01043464.1_pt1 | contig 20318 bp, 18 predicted proteins | sample 531401 | NCBI WGS metagenome assembly CEUT01 (sample SAMEA2622821, study PRJEB7988) | marine metagenome | biome: marine biome (ENVO:00000447); feature: surface water layer (ENVO:00002042); material: "saline water (ENVO:00002010), including plankton (ENVO:xxxxxxxx)" | depth 5 m | reverse complement strand
GAAGAAATGGTTGCATTATCTTCTACTTGGACTTGCCAATATGTAGAATTTAATACTTTACCACCATTCAAACCACCAACTGCTGACAATAAAGGTGTTCTTTGACCACCAACTTTAAACAATTCACCACTAAAGTTATTAATATTTTGTGCATAAATCGTGTTATTAGTTAACGATATTTCTGCCATTTTTATCTTCTCCTATAAGTTAATTGTTTTAATTGTCTTTTGAAGAAGTTTAGAAATCTACTTAGAGTTTTTCTTTGCTTCCTCTATAACAGATAACTTAGCAGCAATTGAGTTCCTGATATTTCCTGATTTTTCAATCTCACGAACTTGCGATATAACATCAGTATCGTATAAATCTACGACTGAATTTTTTTGAATATTGTCTAAGCGTTCTTGACTTTTCTCTGCTTTTTGTACAGTATCTTGTAATCCGCCTTCTTGCCCAAAATCAACACCAAATTCTTCAGTAGCATATTGCCTGATATTGTCTACAGTAAGTTCACCTTCAAACATCATCTCAACTGCTTTTCCGACACCTTTAGAAGTATCAAGTCCTGCTTGGTTAAAAACAGTGCTTCTTTCTTTAGCTTCAAATTCTGCGATTTTTCCTTCGTAGAGTTCGAGTTTTTCTCGCATCTCTTTCCAATTTTTTTCGTTCTTATCGGCTGTGTCAGAATTGTTTTGTTCTTCTGTCATTATTTAATTGTCCTTTACTTCACACGATATTTTTACAAGTGGTGTATGAGTAACCACTGCATTTTAACACTACTGTTTTTATTTGACAGGTCTTGTCAGTAGGCATCAAGACCGATTACAAAATCTAGGTCTAGTTTTTATTTCGGACCTTAGTACAAAATAGCTAAAACTATTATATCATAAATTTTTAATGTGCAAGTTGTTTAAACAAGGAGTTTATCCTTCGGTTAAACCTACTACTTCTCCTGTTTGTGTCTGTGCTGCACCTGTTTGAGGTGAAGATGCAGAGGCTCTAATCGCTTGTCCTCTACGAATGTTTGCTAATGCTTCAGGGTCTAAACCTGCTATACCTCTTGCTATTGCTGTTGTAGTCATATTTGATAATCCAGGTGCTATGCTTACTGCTTGACCAAATACTTCTCTTGCCTGTGTCTGTGTTATACCTGCTTGTGCAAAAGACATTGCACTTTCTTTTGTAACTGATGCACCTGCATTCTCTGCTTCTGCAATAATTGAACTAACAAGTATTTGATTTTGTAATACACTATTAGCTATATCAGGAGATACAAACATTGCAAACAATGCTTCATCTGATAAATCTAAACCATACTCTCTAAAATAAACTTCTTTTACCTGCGGTATATTATTTATAACTTGTGAATATCCAAATTGTAATCTGTCAGAAAACTCTTTAGCACTTACATCTCCTCCTATAGCAGATACTATGTCGTTTTGGAATATTTCAGGATTAAGATTGTAATCTCTTAAAGTATCTTTCATAACATCAACTGTTTCATAATATTGACTTTCTGTCATTCTTATAGAGCCATCTTCTCTTGCAATTCCAGGAAAAGTTTTTGCATATTCATCTGATGCTCTCATACTTGCTAACGCAACATTCATCTTTCCTGTTTCTACATAGCCTCCCTCGCCATCAAGCAATATGCTCAATAAACCATCTGTCATCCATGGGTATAGTGCTTTTAATTCTTGTGATGTAGGCACTTCCTCTACTTCTTCTTCATCAAAAATTTTTGTTGCTGTAGGTGCGTTGTATAATCCTAAATTTTCGGATTGTCTTAAAAATTCATTTATTAAATTTTCAGCACCTAACTCTGCTCTTCTAAGTTCTGCCATAGCGTTTTGTGTATCTAACGAATAGGATTGATTAGAATGTAATTCTTGTGATATTGCTCTACCTGCAGGATTATTAGAAAAATAAGTTATTAAATCTTCATCAGTTGTAACCTCATCATAACTATTTGTATCAGGATTAAATAAAAATACTTTTGTTACTTTACCTTCTGCATCTACTTCGGTTATTCCTTTTGATATAGAATACTGTGATAATATTTCAGATGATATAGCCATTATCTAAATACTCCTGACACTGCTTGTGGTATAAGACTTAACATATCACTTTTAATAGCATTTTTAATTCCAGGTGAGTTTTTGAAATTTTTTCTTACCAACCTATCAAACTCTTGGTAGTTACCTTTTGCTTCGACAATTAAATCATTTACTGTAGCTTGTTGGTTTTTAGTTAAATCTACAGTTTGATTTCCTGTTGTACCATTTATAGTTTTTGATGCCCTTCTAGCAAAATGTGTATTCCATGTGTCGTATTGCGCACCTTCAAATGCAGGGTACATAACATCATGTAATTTTTGTAATTCATCTAATACTGTTTGTCCTTGATTATTTCTTATCATTCCTGCGTAACGAAGAAGAGTTCCATTTTGTTCATAGGTTGCTAAAACATCAGGTCCTACATATTCTTTGATATAAGCTCTAGCAGATGCTTCACCAACTGTAGTTTCAAATTGTTTTGCAAATGGCTGTAATTCTTCAGGCAATACTTGTATTCCTCCTGCAATATTCATGTAAGTTTCATCACCTATGTAATTAAGATATGTATCTACTTGTTCAGGTGTGTATTGATTTGACACAACACCATACGCCAACACTTCAGATAGCCTAGATATATCTCCTTTAAATCCCATCTCAAACATTTTTGTTCTAATGTCTTGTATGTTTGTCGATACTTTGTTTTCTATTCCATTTGGGTCGCTGTAAAATTCAGCCATAAAGTTTCTTTGTTCAGGTGTAGAACTGTTAAACCAATTTGTTTTAGACAAATCATCTATTGACACAGGTTGCCCTGTAAGTATTGCAGATAAAAATACTGTTTGTACATCTCTATCTAACAACCATTTCATACCATCTTCCATTGCTCTATCGTTTAATTTCTTTTCCTCTATGTCCATAATTGAACGATAATCTTGTGCATCTGCACCATCAGTAATTGTAAGAATGTCTGATACAAGTAAATCTTCGTGTCCTCTAAATATATATCCATATCTATCAATAAATTCTTGTTCATCTTTTAAAGTTTCAACAGTTGTTCCTGCTTTTATAAAATTTTCACTATCAACTAAAGCAAGTATAGGAAAATCACCTAAATCTTCTTCTGTGTCAAAAAATACAGCGTATATTTTGTCATCTATTCTGATGAACTCTTTTGGTTGAAATTGAAATTGGTCTGTAAGCATTATCTTCCTAACAAGTATAGCGTATCATCATCTTCTAAGTCAGCTTTTACTGCCTCAAATAATGTATCATAAACAGGTTTAGATATTTTGTAAGCTATAGAGTATTTGTCTGATACCTCACCAAAATTTTCCCAAAAACTCTCATCTGTTGTTTGTTGTTGATAAACTGCATTACCTACATCAGATAGCAACAAAGCTGTTTCATACAAAGCATAAGCTATACCGACAGGTCCTGCAAGTGCAGATAAACCTATTCTAGGAAATGCTCGTTTTAATACCTGTTGTATTACTTGGTCACCTATATCTAGTTTTTCTACAACATTTAATACTTTTCTAAATACACCAGGGTTGTTTCTTATTACAGTTTTTGCTTTGTTTAAGTTTTCTACACCATCTGTTGCTGCTATAGCTTCATCTAATTCATCAACAAAAGCTGCGCCAGGTCCTAATGGGCGACCACCAACAGGTTTTATACGAAAACTAGCTGCGCCTCTAGCACCTTCTCCTTCAAACAAACTTCCTGTATTTTCAAACAAATAATCGTAAGCTGTCTTTGCATCAGCAGCATCATAAGTAACTATTTCTATTTCTTTAGGATTATTTAATTTTAAAATATTTATTGTATTTGCTTCTACTAATCCTTCAGGTGTCTGTATAAATAATTCTTCAGGTGCATTTTGCAGTATTCTTCCTAAAGCTGCAGTTGGTTGAGCGTGTAACATACCATCAATTTGTAAAGTTGCTACTTGTTTAGGATTAGGAACATTTTCTACTTTAAATTTAGGTGCATCTACTACATTTGTAGGTGTGTCTATTCCTGCAATACTAGGTGCTTCCATATATCGTAATTCATCAAGTTGTTCATTTGTGTACATTGGACCTGTTGAATTTGCTGCTGCTTGTTTTGCTTCTGCGTAATTTTTATGTACACCATCTTCTCCTATTGTCGTTGCTTTACCTGCTAAATCTCTTGGTTGTCTAATTAATTCAGCAGTTACTAATCTAAAACTTCCATCTATTGTGGCTTGTTGTGCAGAAAATATTTTTCCTGTATTTAGAAAACCATATTTTGCATAAAATTTTGTTAAACCTGTATCTCCACCTCTAGTATCTAATAATATAGGTATATCATTTTTGTCTGCAAAAGCAATAAGTTCTTTCATAACATTATCTCCTACACCTTGACCTCTTGCATCTTCAAATACATCTATACTATTTAAATATATATAGTCTTTACCTGCAAAGTAATCTGCTTTTTTGTATATGTTTTCTTTTCCTTTGATTTCATTAAACTCTAATTTTAAAGTTTCTAAATCAGGATATTTATTTTTTAATTCTGTTTCTAAATTTTTAATTGTTTGACTATCTACTACATTTGCTACTACATCTGTAGGTGTGTCTACTGTAGGTGTGTCAAAACCCTCTATGTCCCCTGTGTCATCAATTAAATTATTATATTTTTCTAATTTATCAAAAATTGGTGTTATATTTTCAAAGTCATCTCTGTTAGGATAATCAAATACTTCTGCAGCTAATTCTGCAATAGTAAAATCCTGAAATTTATCTCCTAAATAAATACTCGTATTTAGCATACCATCAGTATTTAAATTGAATTTTTCGTTTAATGATGCTAATAATTTTTCAGAAACATAAGGGGGGTTGTCAAAACTTACATTTCCTGCAGCATGGCTATCATCCAAAGATTGTAAAAAACCTACAGGGTCTGCAGAGTTTTTTAATAGTATTTCTAAATCTACAATACCGCTTTCGATAAAGCCTTCTTTAAAAACTTTTCTGAATTTTTTTGCATTCATTCCTCTGCGATAAAGCACATGTGAAGGTCCAAATAATTCTCCATTATTTGTAATATAAGCATTTGCTTGGTCAACAAAATCCTCCACATATTGTATTAATTTGTCTTTTATAAATTGTATACGAACAGCTTTATTATCTTCTACTCCACTTGCAAATTTGAAAGTGTCATAGTCTTGTATTTTTAATCTAGTTTTTCCAAAATCTTGTTCTAATATTTCTGAAAATTTATTAAAATCCTGCATATCAAAGTCATCAATTAAAGAAACTAATTTATTAATTTCAGTTACAGATAAAGAAGGTGCTATCTCATCAATACTATCTAACATAGTTTGTGCAATGTGTAAATTAGGGCGTACAGCTTCTGTTCCTGGAACAGCAGAATACATATTGCCAAATTCATATTGAGTTATTTCATTATTCAAAAAAGATACTAAGTTTACATAAGTGTCGTTATCTTGTACAAATATTTTTAAATCATTAATGGTCATATTAGGATTTGCTTTTGCAAACTCATCAAATTTGTCATATATTCTTCTTAACTGTAATCTTTCTATTTCTGTGTTAGTGCCAAATTTTACATTGCCTCCCGCTTCTATGTTACGAGCTAAAGGAATTCTAAACTCTCCACCACCAAAATTTACCAAAGGTTCTCTTTCAGGTAAATTTTTTATTTCAAGTTCTTCCATAACAGGGAGTAATATATTATTTGCAAACTCTAACACTTTATCATCACTACCATGTATTAAACCATCTATTAAAGGACCGGGGACTTCTTTACTATTATCTAAATACATGTTTAAAGTAGTTTTTAGATAATTAGATACATCTGTTAGTTTTAAAGGATTGTATTTTCTACCTGTTACAAAATCTTCTATTACATCATTAAATATATCAACATGTGACCTGTAAACTTCGCTATCGTTTTGTAATAAATCAAAAAAAATTTTTTTTCTAAATTCTTGTATAGATATTGCTTCACTAGGAAAACTTTGTAATACTTTATCTAAAAGGTCTGCATGAAGTTGTGTTAAAATTTTATTATTTTCAGCACTATAACCCATGCTTTATTCCTTATCTGCTGCTATTTGTTCATAAAATTTTTTATCTATTTGTTTTCTTACCTCTATAAATTCTTTTCGCATATCTTCAGGTAGATAACTATAGTCACCTACAGGTGGTTTAATTATCATTGTCACCTCTAAAATCTTGCAATCTTTTGATTATTTCTTGTAAAGGTACATTGTTTGTTTGTGTTTCTTGAAAAAACTGATTATCTCTGTCAATTAATTCTTGTGTTTCTGATTTGATTTTTTCAACAAATTTTGAAGGTCCTCGTGCAGCACTACCTATAAAGTCACCTGTACTAGCTAGACCCTCACCAACCATAGTCAATAATTTAAGCAGTTTATAATAGTTTCTTGCAGGTTGTTTAAACAACGAGGCATTAGCCATTGCCTGTGGGCTTCTTTCAAACCTTGTATTAGGTTGGTCTTGTACTACATTATCTTCTTCCATTAATTATCCTTTTCCGCACCACCATAAGTTATTTTACCCATTGCTGTTTCAAATAAATTGGTGGTGTATTTAATAGCTGCTAAATCTTGATTTCCTTCTATTTGTCTACTTTTTAATTTTTTGATTTCATCATTTAATATTTCTTCAGTAGATAATACAGGCGGTTGATAACCTGCTTCTTGTGTTAAAAATTCATAACTAGGCAATATAAGCGGTAATGGAGAACCATCTAAAAATCTACCATACTCACCTTTTTTTGCGCTTCTAGGGTCACGAAAGTTTGTGTTTAATATTAAATCTCTATCTGTAACTGTTGCGTTATCACTATCTCTTTGAGATTGCGCTGATTGTTGCATTGCTTTTATAACGACATTTGCAAAATTTACATAATCACTTTGGCTTAAAACAACACCATTTGCGGCTGCTGCACCATCTAGTAATGATTTAATTTGTGAAGTCGTAGGATTTGGCGTAGGTACACCATAGCCTTCTGACCTTAGTAGGTTAGTAAAATCTTCTCTCTCTTTAAAACTTGTTGTAACATTTGCCAAAGCAGTTGTCCACATTGGCACTCCATTTTGACTATCTTGAAACCATGTTCCACTATCTGTAGCTTCAACAAATATACCAACCATAAAGTTAGCTTCTCTTGGTGTCCACTGTCCATATTCATCTATTGATGGTGGCGACATACCTGCAGCTACCATTTGTTTTTGTAACTTAAATATCTCCGCTTCACTCATATCAACAAAATCTCTGTACTCATCACCTTTAATAAAAGGTGCAATTATAAATTCACTAGGTTTTTCAGGATTAACTATATAACCTTCTTGTGTAGTAGTTATACCCCACGCATTACCTGATGTAGAGTAACTATCTGCATTATTTTGTATTTGTTGTGCAGTGGCAAGTTCTGCTTGTTCTTCAACTTGCGTTACATATTCTGCTGCTGCTTTTTTTATTGTTGATACATTTGTACCATCAATAGTTGCCAAAAAATCTGCAAATGATGTCGGTTGTTTTGTATCTTCACCATATAAATTAATTGTTGTTATAGCGCTACCTTTATCTGTAAGTTCTTTGTCATAAGCAACAATTTCATTACCAACTTTTGTTTCTACATTTTCTGTAAAATATGTATCTATATCAGTAAATAAATCTTGTAATTCTTTTTCTAAATTTTCTTCTGATACTCCAAAACTTGTAATATCTCTATATCTATCTTCAAACTGTCTAGGTAATACTTGTAAAAATTCAGGTTTAGTCATTAATTGTTTTAATGAAAAGAAATCACTATCTTCTGAAGGTATATAGCCTTCTATTACCATACCTCTTGCACCTGCAGTTGCAGTAGGCTTACCAAAATTAAAAAAGAATACAGGCATATTAACCATGTTTTCTACATAGCTATATACGCTGTTAGAAGTAAGTCGTTTTACTTCTTTTTCAGAAACATCTTCTGTTTCTTCTACAACTTCTTCTTCTAATAACTCATCTATTTCATCATCCATTAATCACTCTCATTCTGACTATTTGTTGGGCTTATTTCATAAAATAAAACTTCATTAGCTAATTGTGGAAAGTTAGTGTCTTTACCTTTGACTATTAAATCATCCCAAATTGCTTTCATAATTACTCTTGCATCAATCGTTATTTGCGAAGTACCATTCAAGGTTCTTGCATTTTTCTGACTTCTTTTAGTAACTGATTTTGTTATACCAAACTCATCTACTTCATCATAAGTATAGTAAATTTTACCATCTCTGTTTTCAACTTCTATAGTCAAATCATTAAATGTAAATGTTCCCCCATTAAGTATCACATCTATTAACTCATCACGCTTATCTAAATACTCTTGTACATATTTGTTTTCAGGACTATTTTTTGTTTGTTCAAAATCATTCCATCTTCGTAACTCAAACATTAACTCTGTAGTTGTAACAGCATTAGGTTTACCTTGAAAGTTAAACATATCAATTTGATACTCATCATTTATTTGATTTTTTAAATCTGATATTTCTTTGTTTTGTTCTGTTTTGGTTTTACCATTATCTCGTATGTCTGCTTTACCTTTTTCGTATTCAAATATAGCTTGTGTATGTCGCATAAATGATGCAAACTCTCCTGTAGTTATATTCTGCGCTCTTGTTTCGTAGTAAGCAGGATAAAATAACTCATCTTCTATTTTGTCAGGATAAATGTAATATGCAGTATTAGGTAAATTGTTTTGTCTTAACAACTCTTTATTTTCATCTTTTTGCCACCATATAAAAGAATTTTCTTTAATAGGTTGTTTACCAACTCTATAACTTCCAGGTTGTTTTAGCGGTATAGGATTAACACCAAATTTAGTTATAAATTCTTGTTGAGTTGTAAAGTGGTCATAACCATTCTTAATTAACATTTCTTGATATTTATTGACTAATGTTTGTACACCCCACCATTGACCATCTTTATCTTCTACTTCTATTCTTGGTTGTACAGCAGTAGGCAATGCAAACTGTGCTGCTGCTCTAAAACCAAAAACTGCTCTAGCTTGTTCTGTAGCTCTTTCTACACCTTCTCTTACGCTTTGTGGGTCTGATTGGTCTATAATACCTGCAAGTACATAAGCTGTGTATAAATCCATAGCAGTAGAAGCAAATGTTCTTTGCATATCTTTGTCTGCAATGTTTTCTCCTGATAAAAACAATCTAAACTTTTTTAACCATGCAGGTATTGCAATGTCTTTAAGTTGTCCTGAACTTTCATACTCACCTAAAAAGAATTTACGAAATGCTTTTGTGCTACCAAACTTGTCTATAAAATATTTCATAGGCATTTGCACAGCAGGACCAAAACCAGGTGCAAAACCATTTTGTGCAACTAGGTTAAGACCTGCAGCAAATCCAGGTGCATCAACTCTTACGCCTTCATCTTGTAAATCTTCACCAAATACTGTTGTTTGATATGGTGATGTTACAATATCAGGCAACGCTTCTCTTAATCCTGACATCTCTGCAACTTTACCTAGACCTTTGAAAGCACCTAATGTTAATACATTAAAAGCATCTACATAATTAAACATTAACTTGCCTGTTCTTGCATCTTCTGATAGAAAACCATTTTCATCATTCCATGGAGTAGCACCTGTACCATTATCTACAGCTATTCTTGTAGCGTTAAATTTATGTGGATTGTCTGCAATCAATCCACCCCATGTTTTAAATACCTCTGCCCATATTTCAGGAAATGGTATGTATTTAGAAAACAAATCTGATGCTACATGTCGTTGTGATGTTGAGTAGAACAAATTCTTAACATCTTCCATTGCTTTATGTTTAAGTATTTTTTCTGCCTGTTCTAAGCTAGTTATGGTATTTTCTATCTTTGGTTGTTTAGATGCTTTAACTAAGTTATCCCACATATCTGTGCCTTCTATCCAAACTTTCGCACCTTTCATAAACTCTGCTGTTGTTGCATCATCCATATATCCCATTACTTCTACTGCAGTTGTATAGAAAGAACGCCTAAACAATGGGTCACGATTAAGGTAATTAGATGGTTTTGATATTAATGTGTTATATCCACTTTCTAGTAATCTATCATAACTTGCCATGCCTTCTGAAAAAGCTAAATCATCCATAGCACCTGCAGCTACAATTTTTTCTCCTGCAATTATTGTTCCATCTTCATTAATTCTATTTTTTAAATCAAATCTTCTTGGAATAGTTTGTGGACCTAAGTCTGCACCATCTACTTCTTTTGAAAAAAGTTTTATAAACTGTTTGTAAAATTCTTGATTAGATTTTCCTTTTACATTTCCTTTAAATAATATGTTTTTTTCTCTTTTTGTTCTTCTTGTTAATGTATTAATGTGGCTTTTCCAACGAACCCAATCTGTTCCATCCATAAAACCACCGCTTTTAATAAATTGAAATAATTTAGTATTAGCAGTAACAGACAAATCTACTTCAAATTTAGGATATACTTTTTGTTTATTTACCCAATACACTTGACTTGTGTCTGCAGGATTTAATTCATATCCTTCAATAGGATGTCGTATTTTAGCTGTAGGATTACCAACCGCAATACCTACTCTGTATTCTATACTTTCTAAATAACTTCTTAGTGCTGCATCATCAGTTAAAAATGATATATCATCTGCATTGTGACTTCTTTCTACAAATTCTTTAATTAAATTTTTACCTGTAGGATTAGTGCGTAAATACTCCATCATGTCATCAATTCCTAGATTTAACAACCTTACTGTTATAGGGTCAGATGCAAGAAGTTCTCCAATCTCTGTCCACAATCCTTCCCAATAAAGAGGATTAATTTTATCATTTGGTAATCTTTTATCTGTTCTAATAAACAAATTTTCTACTAAATCTTTTCTGCCTCCTATTAAACCCTCTGTAATTCTTTGTTCACCCATTGCGGCATTATATCCTTCATCAGCACTAAACAAACTACCATTAGGCAAACCTCTACCTGCACCTTTAACATCATCCATTGTTAGTGATAAAGCATTAAAATTGTTTTCATATAAAACTTCTAATACTTCTTTTGCTATAACACTGTCATAATTTATTGCAGCAGCACCACCTTTAAGTATCTCTCCATCTTTTGCTTTTTTTCTATAGAGGTTTATAAAACCATCAGATGTCATTACATTGCCATATCCTGCTTGTACAGCAGCTTGTCTGCCCGGTTGACCTACATAAATACTTTCTTGAAAAGCATTGATACCCATAAACACTGCGTTGTCTATAGCGTTCTCTCCACTTAATCCTACAGAAACATCTAACATTAAAATACCATCATCATCTATGTACGCACCTAAGACATGACCATCTTTGCTTAATAAACCTACAGTTTCATCTGTAAAAAATAAATTGTCTATTTGACTATCTACCCACTCTATTGGTGTCATGTTTACTTTAGCTGCTTTTTCTCGTACTTCAGCAGCAGTTCCTAAAGGAAACTCAAATTCTTTGTATGGAGAAACAAATACCTCTGCATCAGAAGGCACTCTTTTTTTCATGTCTAGGAATTTTGCTGCATCTAAATCAATGCTAAAACCTCCACCTTCTACTAACGCTTCACCCATAGATGCGTACTCTGTTTTATTATCAAAGCCAACTACTGTTCCTTTTGCTTTAGCGTTTATTTCTTTACTGCTTACAGACAATTTACTTTCCTGTACTGCTTCTCTAACAAATGTTTTAAGATTGACATTGTTAATTGCAGCATTAATCATGTAATCAGATACTTGACCTGTATAACTTGTTTCTAGCATATAAGATTTAACTAATTTTTCTATCTGTGGGTATTCAATAGCTAAAAAATTTTTAAGTGTTTTTTCATCTATCATTTCAGCTAATTTTTTGTAGTCATCAGGACCCATGTGACCTGTAAATACAATGTTACCTAAGTTGTTGCGTAATTGGAATATCTTATCTTCACGCTTTACATCACCAACAAAGTTTAAATATTTATTAGATACCATAGCTAATCTTTGTAGTGGATGTGACCACGCATTGACATATCCGCCAAATGCCGCTCTAGCTGCTTCTTCAGGTGCAATACGCATAAGTAGTGCTAATCTAAACATCCAAAAAGGTTTTAATATTTTATTCTGTGCTTCATCAAGTAGTGTATCTAACATTGTTTTTGGTTTTAATGTCAATCGATTTGATGAATAACCTCCAACAAATGCTTTTCTAGGTATTTTTAATCTATCTGCCCATTTCATGTCCGCAGCATTTTCATTAAATATATTTAAATTGTCAAACAATGTAGTAAGTCTTTTTTCTGCAGGACCAATTAATGTTTGATGCGCTCTTGTAGCTTGTATTACATCTCTTGGGTCTATAAGTTGTGCCATGTAAGATTTAGATGCTTGTGATAATAGGTGCATACTTGGCACTGCTTCAAATATATATTTTTCTACATCATCAGGATTAACTTCAACACCTGTAGCTTTAAAATGTTCCTCTACATCTTTAATTAATTTTTTGTATCTTTTTTTAATCTGTGTACCATTAAAAGCAATAGAACCACCTGCAGAGTTACCAAAGAAATCTCTTAATTCGTTCATTTGTGCGTTATAGCTTTCTTGTTGTTTAATTATATCTTCAACATCTACTTTTAAGTTAGGGTTGTAATCTGCAACATTTTTAGCTATTGCTTGGTTTATTTGATATGCAATTTCTTCTAAATCTTTTTGTGATGTAGCAGTCAAAACTAATCGAGAGTAATAACCTCTTTCTTTAGCACTAGAGAAAGATAATTTAAGCATATCATTAGCATTTCTTGATGCTGCTTCTAAATCATCTATAACCATTGTTGTTTCAGGTCTAAGTTGCATTGCTCTTTTTACATGTCGTGGAAAGAATTGACTTCTAGCTATTTGTGTGCCTGTGCCTAACAATCCTCTTGCAGGGTCATCTTTAGATAATAATAAACCTGCAAACTTTCTCATAGGTGCAACATCTGTACTTGCTCCTATCATAAGTTTGTTAGCATAATTAAATAGTTCACCCATAGCTGTAGGTCTTGCAGGAATGTTATTTAAACCAAAAGCAATGTTTTCTACACTTGCTTCTCTAACTCTGTCTAGGTTTGCAGCAACATCATCATTTACATATTTTTTAATTAAATTAAACATGTTGTCAAACTCTTTGCCTGTTAAATTACCATTTTTAGCAACTATGTCTAATATGTTCCATACATCATCAGCATCATCAACATGTAACAATACTTCTTTTACAGATGCAGGAACATTGTCAAATTCTTTAATGTCATCTAAAAATGCTCTACCTTCATCACCTTTTAATTTTGCAATAGCTTCACCAAACTTTTGACCCCAACCTGTGTTTCTTACATCATCTACTGTCCTTCCATAAAAAGCAGCACGATTAAATTTTCCTGTTTTACCAGGAGCAAAAGATTTAAAGAATGTAGCAGCATTTTTAGATTGTTTATTGGCTTGTACCATAGTTCTCATTGCTGTCTTTACACCTGCACCATACATCAACGCCAAGTTTGTTGGGTCACCTGCAAGTCTAAATACACCATCAATAACTCCTGATACAACATTAAATCCTGCAGAACCAGGTTCAAAAACTTGCACTGCTGCTATTCGACCTGGTGATATATTTACTTTTGTGCCATCTTTGGCTTCGTATTTAAAAGCATCTTCTCTTATGTCGTACAACTGTGTAACAGGAAGTCCATAAACTTCTATGGCTCTACTTAATGCTTCTTTTTCACTTCTACCTGCTCTACGCATATCTAAGTACACTTGTGTTTCTTTTGGGTCTAAAGATTTAGGCAAAAATCCTTTTCCTAAATTTAATGGTTTATTATCTCTAGTTTGTTCTAAAGCTAAACGAAACTCATTTTTTCCATATCTATCTCGTGTCTGTTTAAACACATCCCCTACACCACCGCCATATATGTTATTTAAGTATCTAGCTGTAGAACTACCTTCCTCACCTTCTACTTGTGGTCTAAATGTTTCATACAATCCTCCTAATGTTGCATTAGCTACAACTCCAGGTACAAACTTTCCTGTTTTTTGTGCTGCTACAACTGCAGACTTAAAACCCCTTGATATATTTTGAAATACAGCATCTAACCCTAAAAAACCCATTTGTACACCTCGTTTAAAAAAGTTCACATCTGTTACAAGGTCTTGTGTGTTTTTGTTTGCTATAATGGATGCTGCTCTATTTGCTACCTGCAAAGCAATTTCATCTTCTGCAGTAGTGCCACTTAATGCCATATAAGGCAAAATTTCTTTAGGAATTGTAGGATATGCTTTTGTAAGATTAGAAATATTTTGAACTAAATCAGGATTTGTTTCTTTAACACCTTTGTCAAAAGAACTTGCACGATTAAATGTTTCTTGTGCAGCCTGTCTTTTTAAATCATCTAAAGAATAACGCAAAGAATATCTACGCATTATCTTAACCTAGTTTGTGGCTTCTCCTGTACAGGCACAGCATTTTTTTGTTCTATCAACTCTAAAATTACAGGGTCATTAAATTTGCTAAATAATCCTTGTAAATAAGCATCTAAATCTGTTGCCATAGGACTTGTTCCTATTCTTCCTACGCCAGGTCCTTGTGATATTCCTGCTGTATTTGGCTCACTTTGAAACCTTGTAGGTTGCCCTAATGATATAGGACTAGCTGTTCTAGTTGCATTTTGCTGTACTTGTTCCCCTGCTACTGTAGGCAGTTCATAATTAAGAGCATCTTCTTGGTCGTTAATTATTTTAGATTGTCCTGTTGGGTCGCCTTTTTGTCTTGGTATGTATAAATCTTGAAAAGCAGGGTCAGGTTTGCCATCAGTAACTTGTTTTAATGCCTTTGGTTTTCTAACCATAATATCCCTCATCATTAAAGAAATCATCAAGCCCTCCTAAAAAATCTTTTAGTCTTTCGTTTTCTGCAGCATCTTCAATAGTAAAATCTACACGAATAAATACTTTAGGGTGTGGTGTAGGCATCCAATATTGCATAATTGGAGGTGTAAAACTATCATCTATTTTTGGTTCTACTTCTATATTGTCTAAATCCCAATCTTCTGAATTAATAATGTCATAAAACTTAACATTAGTTTCACGCATTTTGTCTGATGGTTCAGGCATTATTGTCCTCCCTGTTGTGCTACTTGTGATAACACTTGTGCTAATCCAGGTGGTGGTCCTTGAGGTACAGCACCTGCTTGTTGCGTTTGTGCATTTAGTAAAGCTAGTTCTTCTTCACTAGGTTCTTCACCTTCTGCAGTATAGTATTTATCTAATATTTCAGACATTCTTTGAGGATTTTTTCTTATCTCTATAGCAGCAATTAATGCCTTTTGGTCACCTTGTGCTGCTTGTGCCATAAGAGTTTCAAACAATACAGTTTCAGCTCTTTCTTTATTGACACGATTTTGTATTTTTGATATATTTTCTAACCCATCCATATTTTCTTGCAATGTCTGCTTGTCAATAATTCCCTGTTGATAAAGTTGTAAACCTGTAATTATTTTCTGTGGTTCATCAAAACCTGCCATAACACCATACACTCTGCGTGTTGTGTACACTTCAGATATATCAGAGTTAGGCGTGTAAGTTTCTTTGTAAGATGTTCCTTTATGAAATCCTGCAAGTGGTTTTCTTGTCGCTCCAAACATTGCTTCATCATACTCTAGTCTTTTCGCATCTAATTCTTCAAGAGCATCTCCTAATACAGTTTGATACTCTCTTACATGCAATGATGCAGATTGACCTAGTTCTTCTAATCCTCTTCCTGTAACAAAAGCATTAGGAGATTGTCCATCATCAGATACAGGATAAGCTGCACCTAGTCTAAGGTGTCTTTCTAACCTATCTACTTGTTGAAATAATTGATAAGGTAAATTGTTTACAGGTTTTGATACTTGTGAACCAGGTGTCAAATAGTTAACTGCAAATCTACCTTTACGATATTTACCGCTTTCTATTTCACCAACAATGTTTGTTTCTGTAAACACTGCATCTTCCATAGCAATAGTTCCTAGTATGTTAATTTTTGCCATGTTAGCCATAAGACCTGTAATATGTTGAAACTGTGATTGCATTTGGTCAAATGAATATCTTTTTGCAACAACAAAACATGGACCTGATTTTAATACATTAGGCATAAAGTCTATTATTTTTTTATTTTCAGGTAAAAATATATATGTTCCTTCGCCATCCCTATACTCAACAACTACTTTGCCATGTCCTGTTGAGTTAGCCCAACTACCTGCTCTATCTGAACTATCGTATAAAGCAGAGTATGGATTTTGAAAACCACTGTCGTTTTCTTCTTGAGCATAAATAAATTCTTTTGCTTCAGGATATTGTTCAGCCAATATAGTGTGTGGTACACGACTAATTATTGCTAATTCTTTTGGTTGTTGGTCATTGCCGAAAGTTCCAGGGTAACAAGTAAAAGGGTCACGAAGTTCTGCGTAAGGATATGGAGAACCATTTTTATCTCTTTTGTGTCCTATTGTCCACACAACAAAACCATATCCAGGAAGCCATCTACCAACTTGTGGTAATTGTTTGTTTAACTTTTGATATTTGTCATAACTTACGACTATACGCTCTAGTTTTTCAGATTTTTTTCTTGCTCTTTCACTGTCTTTTTCATTTATTATATCTACTTTGATGTCAGGACTTCTGCCTAATTTTTGTGCAAATCTTTCTAGTGCTGTCAAAAATAAATTAGGGGCAGGTAACTCGTGATATTCTACATTTACTTGATTGCCTAGCAATGCTTTGACTGCAGCTTCTCCACCATTCATAATGTCACGAATACGACTTCTATCAATCATTTGGTCTTTATTTATTACTCTAAGGTAATCTATTTGGTCGTACAATTTTTTGCTATCTAAAAGCATTTATCTCCAATTATCATAATCTATATTACTAGGATTATAGTCAGAAAAACTAGGATTGTAATCATATCCAAGTTCTGCAAAGCGTTCTTTTTGCATACGCCTAATTGCTCTCATTGGAAACCAACTAGCCATAACAATATCTGTTTTAGTTCCTACGCTTTTGCTTTTGTTTCTAGCAGAACTAAAATAAACCAACTGACTTGTATATAAGTTTATCTTTTCTTGTGCTTCAAATCCACTATAAGGTAAATTTATTAGTTTATCAGCAAACATTGGTCGCATAGCTGTCACACCAAACAATGGGTCAAACTTTTGATTTCGTGTTTCGTGTCCCTCTAAAAATACGCCATGTCTATTTGCAAAATCTTTTATAGATACATCTTGTCGTATAGCTTTTTGAAAACCATTTTCTTCTATAACCCAATGACTACAGTTGTACTCTGTCCACCATTTTTTAATTATTTGTAATGCTTGTGGTATTCCACCACCTAAATTGTTTTCTATATCTATTAAAAACAATGTGCCTGTTTCGGTATTGTAACCCCACAATACTGCAGCTTGATAACCTGTAGATGCAGGGTCAAGTCCTGCTATAAGTCTTACATTAATTGGTATGTCACCTATTGCTCTACTTTGGTCACGACACTGTTCTATTTCTTCACGCTCAAACAAAGCAAGTCCATCAGGCATAGCGACATTAAGATATACCATTTCGTATATTGCTCTACCACCTGTAGTTTCTGCTGCTCGTTTTCTGTCCATCAACCACTTATAAGTTCGCTTACCTGTCCACAACATACACTCTGTATGTGCTTTTTCATCCCAATCTGCAATGTTGCAAGATGTGTCGTGTGCTTCTTCAACCAATGTTTTCCAACTTTCGTTATCTAACAAATGAGAATACAAGTCATCATAATGTTGCCTAGAACCAATTACGATTATTGCTGTATGTTCTTCTTTACGACTTGATAGTGTTGTAGTCCACCAATTTCTAGTATTTTCTCTTGATGCAGGTTGCATAGTAGATGAATGGTCTTCTAGGTCATCACCAATAATAATGTCGCAATCTCTTGATAATATTTTACCACCACGACCAATACCTACCATAGTAGGTGATTTAATACCTGTAACTGTTCTAGTGCCAACAGTAAAACCATTTTGTGACCATGCTTTACCTGTACGACTTGTAGGTTTAAAAGTTTTTCCAGGAGGACATAGTTCTTCTATAAGTTTTTCGTTATTTTCTAATTGGTCAATTACAGAGCTTACTGCATTTTTAGCAATCTCTTCGTTACCGCCTACCCATAAAATACGAACATTAGGATTTTTTATAATTAACCACACAGCAAAATGTATAAGCAAATCTGTTTTACCATGTCTAGGTGGTGACAGTATCATTTGTTGGTCGCCATGTTCTATAGCTTCTAAAATAGATTTTATCCACCTAATGTGAAATTCAGGTGTTTCGTAAGGTTCTCCTGTTTCTGTTAAAAAATATCTATCTCTAAATTGTTTGAAATTATTTAGTGACTTTTCTGCTTTTGCAGGTATGGTCCAATTTTCTGCTTTTGCTTTTGTTTCCATATCCTCTACCCAAGCAGCGTAAGCATAACTTAGTGCGGCTTTTGTACAACCTAGTAGAGCAGCAGCATCTTGTTTTAGCATGTCACCTTTTAAAATTAAAGGTCCTAGATTTTTTTCTATTAACTGTTCGTAAACTTTGCCTCTGCGTTTTTGTACATTGCCCTCTGCTACAGGTTTACCATCATGGTCAATTTCATATACAGCACCTTTTTTCTTAGCATGATATACAGCGTTATGATAACTTTTAGAACATTTAGAAGAACAAAATTTTTTCTTTGGTGGTCGTAAAATATTATGACAACCTTTTGCGAAACAGAGTTTAGTTTTTGTCATAATTTTTACATTTCTTATTTTTACATTTTAATTTAAGCTTGACCACCTGTAAGTATTCCTGACAAACAGGACAGGTTATCTTCAATTATTTTTTTATTTTTTTAATTTTGCCATTTTTAGTTCTAGCAAATTTATGAGTTTTGGTTTCTCTTATAAGAGTACCATAATGTCTTTTACCACCCCACATCCAACTAACTTGTCTAGCCATCAATTATCTCCTGCGTTTTTTCTTAACAGCTCTTGATTTCTGCACAGCTTTTAAATCTATGTATTTACCTTCTTTATAAGCTTTTGCAGTCGCCTTAATCTCACGAGCAACAGAAGCCTTTGAATTTTTTTTATTCTGTAAGTATTTAGAAGGTACTCCTTTTTCATATTTTACTTTTCTTTTTGGCATTATTTCTTTTTTCTTTTAATGTCATTATCTTGTGAATGTCCACCTCTTATAAAACTATTTACTCTACCCATAGCCCAAGCTGCCATACTAGCTGATTTACTACCACTAGATAAATATGCACCTTGTCCACGCCTATATACTTGTGCTAATTGCCCATAGGTATATTTGCTTTTTGCGGCTTTTGCTTGTAAAGCCTTTTTGGTTTTTGCATTAATAGGTTTTCTTGCAGGTTTTTTTGCCATTTTATCTCCTTTACCACATCTTGCAAGACCAATATCTTGCAGATGTTTTATCTGTTGCTGTATCACATTTATGTCTTGCTCTAAATGATTTTCTAGCTTCAGGGTTATCTTTTCGTATTTCCATGTTAGGGTCACCAAACATAACCTTTTTTACTTTCTTACCATCCTTAACATAAACCTTAAATTTTTTTCTACCATGACCAGGTTCACCTTTAGTAATCCTAGAAGGTTTATTAAGCGTAACTGTTTTTCCTTGGTAGGTTGCCATTACTTGCCAACTTTTTTTTGTGCATTTTTATGTGCTTTTGTAAAACTAGCACCTCTACGCATAGAGTTGTACATATATTGAATATGTTTTTTACTATGATGCTTAGAATGTTTTTTCATGGTTTCTTGTTGTCTTTTAGTCAACTTAGAAACATCTACACCTTTTACCTTCATTATTGTTTTTTTCTTCTTTTGTTATCTCTGAGTTTTTTAAAATCTTCACCTGTAATTTTATCAAAAGGTTTTGCTAGTTTAGCAATTTTTTTTTGTTTAGGTGATAACATTAGTAACCCATTCTTTTACTCTTGCGTTTGCTAGAGTATCTTTTCTTTTTGCCTTTTTTGCTCATTGGCATTTTTATCTCCCATAGTTGCTTCTTATTACTATAACACAAAACTCCACCGAAGTGGAGTTCTGTTCGTACAGCATGTCCAATACTGTTTGCGAGTAGGTAAGCAGTTGTTTTGCCATCACTTTGGGCAGGTCGTGCAACCCTTTTCCT
>CEUT01004769.1_pt1 | contig 20512 bp, 35 predicted proteins | sample 531401 | NCBI WGS metagenome assembly CEUT01 (sample SAMEA2622821, study PRJEB7988) | marine metagenome | biome: marine biome (ENVO:00000447); feature: surface water layer (ENVO:00002042); material: "saline water (ENVO:00002010), including plankton (ENVO:xxxxxxxx)" | depth 5 m | reverse complement strand
TAGACTATGCAACAGGATGGCAATATTCAGTATCTGGCACCAATGTGGACAATGGAGGAACGCCTCTTCGTCCTCCAAGCAATACATCTTCAGTGATCGTAAATCCTCTCGGGGGAACCGAAGGACAAGTAACAAGTCAAAATACCTCACTGAACTTCAACGCTGCGAGCGGATTCAAAATAACGAATCCCGGAGAGGCATTTCAATTCACCCAAACATATTCAGGGCCTGGCGTCACAAACCAGACTGTGATTCAAAGAGTAACAGAGGTTACCAGCGTAACCGATACTACAAGTATCTTTACGCAGTAATTGGATTACTAATTACATCTCCCGTCAGTGCTGCTGATGTGGGAGGTGTTTCTGCGACTGCTAATCCAATCGCAAACAGTTCAGGCTCGGTGACTAACCAAGCTATTCAGGTGCTTCAGGGCCCATATATTACAAACACTTATGGTGGCGGCATTAGTTGTCAGGGCCCCACCATGAATTTTACTCCCTATGTTACTCACTCTATAAGTGATAAAGATCCGTTTGAGCAGAGATATTTTGAACCTCAATATGACAATAGAGACTTTGTAGGTAGGACAGTTCAAGTACAAAAGGTTGTTAAAAACTGGCCTTGGGAGGAATGGTATGATGATAGAACTTACACCAACTCTGAAGGCGAAGAAGTAAGAGCATATGAAGATGGTGCAGACATGCCCATCATTGTTGATGAAATACAAGGGGATGGTGTTCCCGATAATCCTGGAGATATATTATGGCAAAAGCCGGTACGCACTGGGGAGAAAAGAAACTATAATACTAACATTGGGTTCTCTGCAACCATGTCTTTCCCTTTGGATGGTGGATTGCAAGAACGTTGTAAGCAAGCAGCTGAAACTCAAATTGCATTACAAGGACAAATGCTTGCTAATAAAAGATTAGATTTTGAGATCGCGAGACTTAAAAATTGCGGAGATTTGATGAAGCAGGGAATTCGCTTTCATCCCCGTTCAAAATATGCAACCATTTGTGCTGATGTCTTAGTTGAAAATGTAAACGTTATTGCACCTCATCGTCATAGTATTCCACGTCCTATTTCTTCAACGGACGCACAGAACGCAGCAGCTTCAGCGCGTGGTTCCTCTGTCGCTGTTCCGCAACCCGTTCCCGCAAGGATTGTACCGGGATCTTCTTACCCCGTAAGGCAGCAACCTTCTTCATCACCTTCTTCACAGTCGGTTTCACCACTTTTAACAAAAGATCAGCAAGAGGTTTTGCAAGCAGTGCCGAAGTCGTGGCTACCACTGCAATCGAGGCCGTTGCCGTCACAGCACCAGCACTAGGAATATTTTCAATTATCTGAGTGGGTATGTCTATCTCTCTTTTTACAGTTACACATACCCAACTGTTACCTTGTGGAACTAATCTATGTTCAACAACAATTTCGTCACCAATAACTTTGCCAACTGGTTCTTGTAATGCCTGAATGTCTGATGGACAATCAGGTTTTTTTACTTCTCGCTTTGGCGCTTTTGTTTTTGGTGTCTTAGTTTCGGGTGGTTTATATGATGGGACTGGTGCAGAGTTATCTCTTACTGTTCTCGTAATATCTAACTTATTTGGATCATAATCAATTGCACTAAAAGTAGGCACCCCCGCATCACAAATCACGACGGTGCCATCTGGATCTTCATCCTTTAGATTTTGATTTTCTGAACTGTCCCTGTGCGACTCTACACACCCCGGAATATCAACAATAGGTGTTCCTATCACATCGGTGGCAGGAGGGTATATAGGAACTGCTACAGGTGGTTCTCTCAACCATTGTGGAGTATTCATAATGTAAGTATCAGGAATACTCCTGATTTTCACTTCACGTATATCAATCATTCTTCAACAATCGTTCCACTCACTTTAGGCCTTGCTATCCCGTTAACAATAGGAGAAGACATTTCATCAATATCTGCTTGTGCTAAAGCGTTAGTTGCGTATGATTTTCTATCAGCATACACATCAGTCCATACTGTGCCACCTTTATAGTAAACAGATTTTCCTAAGGTTGACTTAGTAATGTGAAAAGCCATTATTGTTTTGAATCCTTACTTAGTATATATTAAACTAACGTACCATTTGCACGACGTATTTCTCTAAGTTCTTCAAAGTTTTTTTGCTTGGTTCCACCATCATATGCCCATGCATATCCTTCGGTAATCATCTGCTCGTTTAAGGATAGTTCTGCATCTCCAATATATAACCAACCAAGAAGGCGGCCATACTTACCCATACCACCAACAAGCTCAGTTCTAATGACGAGATCGTCGTCGCCATCGATAGCACCCTCTAGTTTTTCTTTCATCCAGTTGGTGGCATCAATGCCAAGTTCTTTTTCGTCAAGATCTCTTGTTCTTTTCTCTGGAGTATCAACTCCTGCTACTCTTACTCTTTCTTTTTTATAGAGATCGAACCCAAGATCTATCGTTACGTCAATTGTGTCCCCGTCCACCACTTTGTTGATCTCGATCACTCGGAAGTTGTAACAACTCTTCCGACTCGGTGGTGTCATCGCTCCCATGGGATTCTCTCTCATCAATTCCTAGTATATAGACAATCACATAAAAAACTCCCGCTAGAAGAATAATGAGACACCAGATGATACTCCAGGTGACATCATTTACATCTTCTAACGGGCGTAAAAATAAATTCATGGGTTTCTCCTATCGATTCCCATTGCATCAAGATATTCTAACCACCACTCAGGATCTCTTATCTGTCTCCAGTTTGGAACTGGAAGATCATTCTCTACAGTATAATATTGATACAATGCTTCATCAATAACTTCAGCGTATCTAATATTCTTCTTCCTCTTCGTCAATGTCTGCATATGCATCTGCCAGATAGGGTCCGTGGGGTTTTCTGGATTCTGACTCGACATACTTTTCCTCAGTGTAAATACCTGACATCCACACCGCTAGTTTCATAACGATGAAAATAATTACTATGGGTGATAGACATGCTAGAAGAACTGCTGTATTCATTTATGATGTTTAGTAAAGGGTTCCCAGTGTTCCCAACCATTTTTATGAACTAAATCCATTCCGATGATAGGAACAGTAACTAAAAGAACACTTAATGTTCCTATGCCTAATGGATTATTTAACACTAAAGCCGCTGTGTGTGCTATTAAGTGCATGAGTCTTTATGCAGGGTAATCCCAATTAGTAATAAAGTCTGTTTTATGTGTCGGGCCCCAGTTACCTTGCATATAGAGGTAAGGTGCAGTTCTTATGGGGCACTTATCACCAGTGCATAACAAGTCATCAACTATTCTCCAGGACTCTGTTACCTCATCAGAGTGAACAAAGTGTGATTGATCATCATTAATAGCATCATATAAAAGTTTTTCGTAACCATCTACACCCAACCAGTCAGGATACCTGTGGGTAAGTGTTGCCAACTCAACTTGTTCACCAAGTCCAGGAGACTTTACGTCAATTTGAATATCAAGGTGGGCATGTGGTTGCAAACGCATAACAATACGTCCAGGTGTCTCTCCTTCAAACAATCCTACAGGAGGTGCCTTAAGTTTGATAACAACTTCAACACACTGATATGGCATTTTCTTGCCACTCATGAAGTAAAAAGGAACTCCTTTCCAACGCCAGTTGTCAATATAAAAATCACCAGCGATATAGGTAGGAGTGTGACTGTTAGGATCAACCCCCTCTTCAGAACGGTATCCATCGTATTGTCCAAAAATGGTTTTATGGCCTAGTCTAGTCGCGGAAAGTACTTTTGTCTTCTCACGTCTGATTTCCCTAGCATTCATCCTGCAAGGTGCTTCCATCGCAATCAACGAAAGAATCTGCAGCAGATGATTTTGCAGCATGTCACGAACAACTCCTGCACCCTCATAGTATTGTGAACGTCCTTCACATCCTAAAGTTTCTGTGGCGAAGATTTGAACACTGTCTATGTACTCCCTGTTCCAAAGTGGTTCCAGAAGAATATTCCCAAACCTTGTAGCAAGAATATTGTTAACAGTATCTTTGCCAAGATAATGATCGATGCGATAAACCTGTTTTTCGCGTAGATATCTGCCCACCACAGACTGTAGATGATCAGCAGATTTAAGATCGTACCCAAAGGGTTTCTCGATAACCACGCGGGAGTGATCTGGATCGTCAAGGAATCCGGCTTCTTTGAGATTGACGATAGCATTCTCATAGCGTTCTGGTGGTACGGAAAGGAAGTAAGTTGTGTCTGCACTTTCATCATGAAGATGCATCAAACTCTCTTGGTTATCAAGATCGCATGACACAAAATCTAACCAATGACAAAAGTCTTCTGGATAATCTCCAAGATGTTCTAACCAAGATTCTTTAGTATGCTCTCTACGAGATGCACCAACAATCAGTAGTTCTTTAGGAAGAAGATCTTTCTTCCACAACTCAAAAAGTGCTGGAATCAGTTTTCTCTTGCATAGATCTCCGGTGGCACCGAAGATAACTATGCGTCTAGTGAGCGCATCCGTTTCCATCGTACTTGTCTGTTTCGTAGTAGTTATTTTCACCTTTTCGTATCCCGAAATATATTGTGGAAAGTACAAAGGGTATGCATATGATCGCAAGAGCATTACCTAACATGATGGCCACCGAACATATAACGCATTCCGTTTAGGACTTTGTTTGCAAAATCACCTAGTCTGCGCGAGTTGAATCTTTCAAAGAGGGCAGTAGATATAACAGGTGCGGGTACACCAAGATCCACAGCAGCGTTGACAGTCCAACGCCCCTCACCACTGTCTGATACTCCTCCATCGAACTTGCTAAGTTCTCTATCATTCCGTAATACATCAGCGGTAAGATCGAGCAACCAAGAACCAACCACGCTACCACGACGCCATAACTCAGCCACCTCAGCAACGTCAATATCATATTGATAATTTTCCGGATCCGCCATCGGAGCCACCTCAGCATCGCCCTCTTTGATGTAATGGGAACCAAGATCGCCATGATGCAAGATGTTAAACCCCTCGGCGTATGCTTGCATGATTCCATACTCTACACCGTTATGAACCATTTTTACAAAGTGTCCTGCACCTGCTACACCGCAGTGTAACCATCCAAACTCTGCAGAGGTTGCATTACTGAGTGGATTTGTGCGAGGGGCAGATCCGATACCTGGTGCGAGTGCCCTAAAGATTGGAGCTGCGACGGATACTGCAGTATCTGAACCCCCAACCATAAGACAATATCCACGCTCCAAACCATAAACACCACCACTAGTGCCACAGTCAAGATATTGGATGCCCATTTTCTCAAGACGGAGTGCTCTCCTACGGGAATCCTTAAAATAAGAATTGCCATGATCAATAATAATATCGCCCTCGCTACAATAGCGTAAAAGCTCATTTAAAGTTTCCTCCACTGTTTCTGCTGGCACAACCATCATAAAAATTCCAGGGCCTCTTTCTTTCACAGTAGAACATAGAGTAGCGATATCAGTCGTTACTCCATCCACTCCACCTGCTTCGTAAAGTTCTTGCGCTTTATCATAATTCCTACGGTATCCCCAGACTTCGATACCATCCTTCATCATACGGCGGGACATCCCCTCACCCATTCTACCGAGTCCGATGATTCCTACTCTCATTTGATTATCTCCATTGCTTTAGTAAGTTCGTGAACGTGTGCTAATTCATCATTTAAAATTTCAAGAATCTTGTCATCATGTCCATTGATTGCAAGATACTTTCCGTAAGTTTCTGCTGCGTGAATTTCTACTTCGTAGGAGAGATGGTAAGCAGCCCTAGGAGCCAACCAATAATAAACCACGTTGATCCAATAGTAGACAAGTACAAGGTGTCGGGCGAAAAAGCGATCCACCCAATAAGAATTACCGCCCCTACTTTCCATGTATTCCAGATGTTCTGTTTCGTTAAGAGTTTGAGCAAAATGTTCCTCCATCAGATAAATGTGTTCTGGCCCACGCAATCCCATAGATTCTCTCAAGTGTAACACACTTAAGAATGCAAAATATGGTGCCCGAGCAATCTCCTCAAGCACCCAGAAACGTTGATAGTCTCTTCCTCTATAAAGAAAATCAATGATTGCTACTGTGATGTCTAGAAAGAATTTATTAAAAGTGTTCATCGTCTTCATCTGTATCCTCATATAAAGGACAAGGTTCTTCAAATAAATGTTGCATCCTTAATTGTTTGATTCTTTCCCTGAGTCCTTTGTAGAACTCTCTTTTCTCGTCTTTATTCATTCAACGTGAACAGTTCCAATCATTCCTGCACCTTTATGAGGTCCACACCAGTAAGTATAGTCACCTGCTTCGGGGAATGCAACATCAAACTCTTCTCCTGGTAACATTGCCAGGGCTTCGTGACTTAGTTCATCATGATCCTCAACAACTACATTATGAGGAGGAAGCATATTATTAATAAAATGAACAGAATCCCCAGCATTGATTGTTACCTCCGCAGGATCAAATACAAGATTACCACCAGATCCCATCTGCACATCTACAGCCCAAGCAGGTGCAGCAAGAAATAATGTAGCAAGAAGTCCGAATAGAAACTTCATAAACGTTTTCGTAACTACACTATCTATCTTTAATTTATATCCTTATATCGAGGATTTGTTTTGACTTCCTGACTTACCATTTTACCAAATTCCACCACACATTTACCCCACTGCTCTCTAGCATCTGGGGCTCCTAATGCTTTTTTCGCCACAAAGTGTGCCACTCCCTCCACAGAGCAGCACACTCATCCGACTTCTTTTGAAGGTGCGGTTCCCTATACATGGGAACACCTCTTTGCGGGTTGTGTGCCCGTGACTACTTAGGTATTTATCAGCAGTCACTAATCATAGAGTTGACTTGAGAACCTGCTGCTTCACCTGCCCGCTGGCCAATAAGATTTGCCCATCCTGCTGCCAACCATCCAATGTAGGGAATGTTCATAACTGCAGGTGCCAAGAGTCCCGTGCTAATCGCTGTTCCTGCCATAGCACCTTGACTCCGTGCTCCAGCGTCCGCCACGATGCACTCTATGTCTTCTGCAGACTTTCCCCCAGGTAAAGAAGCACCTCCCATGTTCCTCACACCTTCCATGGTGTATTGATCATAGCGAGTTTCTTTTCTATCCTCATACTTCTTACCACCAAAGAAACCACTTTGACTTTTATTCAAATCAAGAGATCTGCTGGATTCAAGAACTTTGGGATCGTTTGCTTTATATTCAATTGTATATCCATCCTTACCAGCTTCAATCTTATATGAAGAATAAGGAGTGCCTGCAGGAATGTTGATTTGTGGCACTTGAACCTGTTGAGGTTTTCTAACAAGATGTCCCAAGATACCAATGTGGGCAATTGCCACGACTCCACCAACGGAAATCGCTGCCCATTTAATAGGAGAGTTCATATCACATTTTATATGGAGGTTGATCTGAATCAGTTACGATTTTAATAGGGCCTTGCTCAACTCTGATTGTCTGAGAGGGTGCAGTCTGTGAAGCAGCAGCAATAAGTTTTTCAAGATCTGCTTTTGTAATTGCACCAGGAGCACCGGCAGCACCAGCACCATTCATTTTCATAGTGCCATCACCAGACTTCTTCGCCGTCTGAACCCCGAACGTAGCTAAAACCCCAGTGAACACAGAGGCTATGAAGGTTGGATCGATTTTCTGCTGTGGCAATCCAGGAATCGTCACATAATTGAGAGTGAGAATACCACCACTCCAAACAAGAATACCAAGTCTTACTAGTGTACTGAGGACTGCTAATTGCTCATCAGCGTCCTCAATTTTATCTTTTAACTTGCCGATTGGGCCTTTCTTCTTCTCTTCAGTCTTTGCTTCTTCAGGCATGAGTCACAAGCATGGCGACTTTATTTAGTAATATAACCTTGTTCAAGCAACCATTTCTTAGTAAGGGGTGTAGGTTTATAAACTTCCCACATCTTTTTAGGCCCTGCACATACTTCAAGAGCATCTCTAGTCAAAGTATCAGAGAACGCTGCATACATCGCTTCTGCTTCGTATGGAACTACCTCTTTTCGATAAGTTCTTTCTGCACCATTCGCAATCCAATCAGGCACTACACCATCTTGGTGAATAACTGCAGTGAAAGTATTATCAATTGTTCCTGCCATACAGTCTTGAGCAATATGCCATCCTTCGTGGCGAAGAACTTTCAGCATCATCGTGGTGTTATCAAGATAACGAGCATTCAAGAACATATCATTTCCTTTTACGGAATAAAGTCCTCGTGTATTAAATGCAAAATACTTATCATCACCAATGTAAACATTGACACCGATACGACTCAAACTTGTAAGGATATCAGTGATCTCTTCTTGATAGGGTTCATAATTATCACCAAAACTTCTCCAAGTTTTTACTTGACGAACGTCTTTAGTGCATTCACGAAGCATCATACAACCCATTGAGTCGAATGAACGCCAACTTTTTACTTTAGATTCATCGGCAATAGCAGGAGCAGCAAGTGTTGCTGCCATGAGCATCATAAGAATTTTTTTCATGAAAATAATTAGAAAGGAATAGCACCACCAGTGGTTTGAGGAAGTGACTGAGGAAGTTCAGCATCAAGTGCTGTGGGAAGCACTTCTACAATTGTCTCACCAATAACCTCAGTGAGTTTGTTTTTTGCATTCTCAATATAGATGTCCTTATTGAGAAAGAGTGTGGTGCCTCCTGCATAGATGCCAGCGACACCAACGAATGATATGACTGCTAATAGATTAATTACCTTTTGCATAATATGCCTTATAGTATTGAACTATGCCAGCACAATGCATGTTGCCTTGAGATACCCAATCGTTGGCACATTCATAGATGGACTGACTCGAATATTTAGGAACCACTCCATCCATTTCACCACCAAACTTTGCTAGAAGAATTTTAAGTGCTTGCTCTCGCACAATCATTTTTTGATCGCTGTAGCGCCAATCATCGATGGACATTTTCGGAACCGCCTTGAAAGTTTTCTGAACCGCCAATGGGATTTAGTTGCAAAGTGGTTTTACCATTTTGCGTAGCCATATCATACATCTTTTGATGCATTCCGTCATCTCCATTAGACTGCTTCTTAAACTCATCTACAGAAGTGTAGGGAGCGTAGAGAGGCCCCTCATAGTTACCAGCAAACTCTTTTTTAGAAGGAAGGGGTTGTCCATAAGGACTCATAAACCAATCATCAAGAACGTGTTCGTTGGGTGCAGGGATTCCTGTATATGATTTTTCTTGATCATCATCAAATGTTTTACAATCAACAGTATTATCGTCAATAGCACATTCAATTTTTTCTTCTGTAATTTTTTCAGAGAAAAGTTTGTCGATCAGTTTTTTAATCATTAAAAAAGGAGCAACCCTGTGCTCCAATGATACTGTAGTATATAGTTTGTGTCAAGAGGATGACGGTGCGTAAACTGGTGTCATCAATCCTGAATCTGGGCCGTTGTCATCATCATCTACGTCTTCACTCAATAGGGCGGCAAATATAAACCCTCCTATGAGAGATGCTGAAATGATTAACACGTCGTTCACCACAAACCTGGGATAATTTGCCCAGTAGTTGCGTATGAACCGATTGCAGCGATCACTCCGATCATTGCTGCCCAACCATTAATACGTTCTGCTTTTTCGTTCATGAGTTTTCTCCAAGTGTAAGATAGAATTTTGTGTTATCTGTAGGTGAGTTCTCATAAGATGAGATGTCACCATAAGTCTTGTGATCTTTGTATCCAACCATTCGTCCCTTCGTGTTCTGAAGGGCAGGCATAAATGCAATAAAGAAGAATACTCCTGGAGCTCCAACCAAAAGAGCACCGCCAATCACATAATAAGTTAGAATTTCAAGAAGGGAGTTTTCCATCAGGTGTCAATAAAATGTTTTTCTAGTACTTCAATACGTTCTTCTTCGTGTGCAATGATATCAAGTTGATCTTGAATAGCACCGAGAACATCCGGGTGTTCACCAATACCAACTGGTTGGTTTAGATAAACTTCTATGTTTGCTTTTGCTTTGGCAATATTACCAACAGCATCAGCACGAAGTGCTTCAAGGATTTTAGGGCGAAGGTTATTAGACATCAGTAAAGTTCCTCTTCTTTTTCAGTTTCGGCTACTACATCACTAGTGGGATAGGATACACAAAGAAGTGCAAATCCCTCTTCAATTTGATCATCGTCAAGAAATGACTGATCACTTTGATCGATAGTTCCACTAACAATTTTACCAGCACAGGAAGAACACGCACCTGCACGACAAGAATAGGGAAGATCGATACCTTGTTCTTCTGCTGCATCTAAAATATACTGATCACTTTCTACGGTGACAGTATTCTCTGTGCCATCAGGAGAGCGAAGAGTAACGTTAAAGGACATTTCTTTTTAATCGAATGTAATGATTATATAGATTTATTGATACCCAGTCAAGTATCAATAAGTTTCAGCAAGTTGTTCAACAGTGTATCCTAACAAACAGAAGAATGAAACTGTTGTTAATGTGAAGATTACTTCAGTCATCAGAATCCGAAGATACCAAAGAAAAATACACTGCCGCTAGTAGCGTAGCTGATGATAGCAGCAACAAATCCAAGCATAGCAGTGCGTCCATTCAACTTCTCCGCCTTCTCTGCATAAGTCTCATAACCATAACGCTCAGCGTCAGTTTGTGAGATATACATTCGTGGTTCGGTAGCCCACATGTTTGTGCGTCCACCATCTTCAGTTGTCACAGTGTTGGATCGTGTTACAGTCATTTACTTATTGTAATGAATCTTTACATATTATATAGTAAAAAAGACACCCTGTCAATAGGGTGCCTGTAGTGATTTATACTCAGTAGTCGTCTCCTTCAAGGATATCCTGACATTTCTCTGGGTTCTTTTCACAAAATTGTCTCACATAACCATGAACATCTTCATCCATATGATGATGATAACTGTTGTGCATCACACCAACAATAATTAAAGTTCCCACGATTAAGATATTGAAGTGGGTGACAGGAGAAAGTAGGATCCTTTTGAACATTAAAAAGGGGTGCCGTCGCACCCCATCATAACATCTAGATGTTTATATGTCTACTCTACAATCAGAAGTTGTACTTGAGTCCCAGTTTACCACCAACGCCGAGATCATCGGAGTCGTCTGCAGTCAGGAAGGAAACCTCACCATATACTCCGAGTACATCGGAGACGGGGAGTCCAAGTCCTGCCTTACCAGAGAACTGAGTCTCAGTGTCAACGCCATCCACGGCGACAACAGCAGGGCCTGCTTGAACGTAGTAGGAAGCTGTTCCAACTTCACCTTCATAGCCAACGTGGATATCTGTGGTGGTAGAAGTGTAGTCATCTCCAACCCAACCAGCATTAGCTTCGACGTTGACGTAGGGGCCGGCTAGGGCAGCAGCAGGAGCAAAAGCAACAGCGGCGGCTGCTGCAGCGATAGTCGTTTTGAACATTAGTTTTACCTCGTTTGTTTACTTGCGGAATGGTTACCCGCAGATGAAAGGGGAATCGACATCTCCCCGTTTACCTTTTGTAATGAAAACAAAAGGTTAAGTATTTATACTAACCTTTTTTTAATCTTTTGTCAACTGGATGGGTTTTCCGCCTCTTTTGCAGCAGCAATAGCAGCAGAATTCTCTGTAATTCTACCCAGATATGGATCGTAATCCATTTGTTCTCTGATACTCATCCTAGCACCGTTAGTTGTCCAGTAGTTCAACTGTGCTTTGTAGTTACCTACATGAAAGGCATCGATGTGTTCTGGGTGAATACTAGAACCCAAATCAGTCTTATACAGAAGAAGTGGAATAGAGTAAGTGTTACCTGAATTGTAGATGAGATCATCTGCAACAGGACGCGGCTTCACTCCGTTATCCAGTTTGTATTTGTCGCCGCGCACATGAAAGTCTAACAGTTTCTGTGCATGGCGTCTAGTGATCATGTAGCAAGCGGTGGAGAAATCATTCACAAACCGCTTGTGGATTTTAACATGAATATCACCAGTACAGATGATTGCAAGTTGAATGACATCCCAATCGTATGGAGCATATGCAACGAAGTCGTCCCATATGAAGTTCCAACACTTGACTGTCTCAAGACTGCAATCATCTTCCATAATTATAGCATAGTCACTGTCGGAGGTTTCCAACCAATGCTTAAGTGCTTTAAGATGAGATGTGGTACATCCAATCTCACCTGATGTCATCATGTTAGGATAAGCACCTTTGATGATGTGCCCCAGATCATCGTCTCTACCATCATAAGCAGAGATGCGTTCATAGTTATCAATTTCCCAATACTTGAATTGATCCTCCATATACTCACGTCTTTCTGGTTGATCGTCCAGATTCAGATAGTAAATGGGGCCAAAGTTGCGGAGTTTGAACGTAGATTTGTTTTTATCAGCGGTAGCAAAAGTCATCAGATATCAACTTTATATACTTTTTCTTTGGGTTCTCCAAACTTCACTCTATCATAATATTGATCATAAAGTGTATCCTTGACACGATTCAAGATAGTTTCGTTATCATTAATATAAACAGTATAACCTTCATCAAGAAGTGACTTGCAAAGTTTAAACTGTTGACTCTCAGTCAAAATATCAGTTCCTTTCTTATAGGAAACATAATCAAAATAGAAAGGAAGGTTTTCATGATTCTTTGTAATCACATAATCAATCAAAAACTTGTTATGCGAATCATTGAAACTATCGGTGGTAGTGCCTAGGTTATACTCAACACCAAGACTCTTTGCATAAGCAGCAAAAGCACGATTATCTCTAGGCAGACAGGGCCCACCAAATCCATAACCAAACTTCAGATACTTCTTACCGACTCGACTGTCTGCACCGATAGCATCCAGCACAGTATCAATCTCGTCCTCCATGCCGTCTAGAGCAAGCACCTGCCCCATCATGTTGGCATAACTGATCTTAGTCGTAAGGAAGCAGTTAGTGGCGATTTTAACCACCTCTGAGGCAGTCCTAGACATCAGACTGATCTGAGGCTCAGTGACTTGAATCTTATGATAAAGTTCTGACAACTTATCAAAGGTTTTACCCCACTTACCACCAATCAGAACCATGTCAGCGTTCTGAAGATCTCTAATAATAGATCCTTGAGCAATAAACTCTGGGTTATAGAAAGTCTCCCAACCATGCTTTGCAAGACGCTCTTGGAACATCTCACAATCACCTGGGTTTGTAGTACATCCGACTACGAAAGACTTACCCTGAACACCAGACTCGACAATATCATCAACAACTCTCCACACAGCAGAGACATCATAGTCACCACTGGGCAGAGAAGGAGTTGCTACAAGAGTGTAAATGATATCACACTCTTGAATTACTTTTTCGTTACTAGTTGTAGCTGAGAAATTTTGAGAACGAATTAGAAGTTCTTGAACATCAGGTTCATTAGTCTTGATCTTCTTTTCCATAAGATCCGCGACGTAATCTTCGCGAATATCAGAGACTAATACATCATACCCTGCTTGTTCACAAAGAAGTGCGAAGCAAATCCCAAGTCGCCCCGCACCAATTACACCAATTTTCATAGTTTAAATGTAGGAATAGAGATCATTTTATGCTTGTTCTGACGGTGGAACTTTCCATACTGTTTAATAGCAGATTTCTGCTGCTTAGTAAGTTCTTTACCCATCCACATGGTGACAGATTCTGGATGTTTTTCGTTTCTGAAGATATCACTCTCCATCACCCATTCCAGATCCTCATAGGATGCACCTACCTGTTCCTCATCAGTCCTACTATCTTCCCACAGTCCATCTGTAGGAGCAGCATTAATGATACGTGGATCGACACCAAGGTGTCTGCCAAGTTCCCATACTTCTGTTTTGTACAAGTCAGCGATAGGTGCAATATCCACACCGCCATCACCATATTTAGTGTAGAATCCGATACCGTAATCTTCAACCTTGTTACCAGTACCGACAACCATACCACCAACTGTTCCAGCAATCTGATACAGAGTCACCATACGAAGACGTGACTTTGTATTTGCATTAGCCAGATTATTGGAGGTAAAAGTTCCTTTCTCACCGCCGTGTGCATCAGTCCACCAGTCAATAGAACTGAGTAGTTTCTCATATGTAGAAGAAAGTTCTACATTTTGCATTGTGACATTTTCATACTGCTCTCTCAATTCAGTCGCATGTGCGGTAGATAGAATGGTATTATCCATCTTTGAATTCAGAGGCATCGTCAGGACATAGGTTGGCAGTCCTGTGCGAGCACACAGTGTTGATACAACAGCAGAATCAATACCACCAGACACACCACAAACAAGTGCTCTAATGTTATTGTTATCAGCGTACTCTCTGAGCCAGAGAACGATTCTTTGTTCTAATTCAGCGTAGTCTTTGATTCTGTTCATAGGATAATCCAATCAGGGCAATAGAGATCTGTAGTGTCTTTATCTGCATAAGCAGGCCCGAACCAGTTCTTCGGAGCAATAACTTTTTTGTTGGGGTTTGCTTGTAACCAGGCTCCCCACCAACTCATACTACTATTAGCAATAATAGCATGAGAACATAAAGACATCAAGCACAAATCCGCATATGGTGTAAAAGAACCATCGGCATATTTATCAACAGGTTCAGAAATCAAGAATCTATCTCCAGAGAAAAACTCCTGTTCCTTCACCCAATCAACAGAATCAGAGAATACAAACACGGGTTGATTGTCATCAAATTCGGCAAGAGCCTTTTCATAATATTCAATGGTTTGAGGAGGATGCATTGATGAGCATTGTGTGTATGCCCACTTAAATCCACGAGGATCAGTCAGATTAGGATCACCTCGTCGAACATGAAGCATGATGGGTTCTTGATCTTTGAACTCCTCCATGATTTCTTTGCAGGGTTCAAGATGCTCATCATGAAAAGTATACTCCCTCCGAATGATATCCTCTGCATTCTTAAAGTATTTTTCAGATTGAAAGAATCCATGAAGACTTACATTATCTGGACACTTCTCTACAAGTTCATCATCATAATGGAAGAACCTTTCTTGTACATATCCAACATTCCTTTGTTGAAGGTTGTTTTCTTTTACATCCTCCATCTTAAAACAATAGTGAAGACTATAGTTTTCAATACTTTGTGCATTGTATGGAGGAATGCACCATTCGTAGTTATGTTTAGCAGCGATACCACGTAGAGCGGCATACTCAAACATTTGATTACCCAGTCTACCTAGGTTTCCTAATTGATTAAATGCGAGCATACTTCTCCAGATACTTTTGATTTGTATAATACTCTAAAAGTTCTTTTTTGTCCATCTTACTAATCTTATCCCACTCATTCATATTGTCTTGCATATGTGGATTAGTAAACCAAGAGTTTTCACCCCTTGCGTGTTCTAGATGATAGACAACATCATCGATTCTACCCACCTTATATCCTAGTGTTGTGAATCTAAAATATCTTTCTTTATCTTCAGGAGCATATGCACGGAAGTTTTCATTTTCCATACCACCCTCAATATAGACACTACGTTTAAAGAACTGAGCCCAACCAAAGTCAGAGGTATGTTCGTCCGATGCTCTATCAAGGAATTTGTAATCATTACTATCAAGAAAAGCAGATACAACTCCGTCTTCAGCGTTTACTCTTCTTTGATACATCCCACTACCATATGGATAAACCACATCGTAGATTTGTTCTTTGATCCCTGTATACGCAGTGATGTAAGACTCCAGGGGAAGAATGACATCACAGTCATAGTTGACAACAATGTCAGTGTCTGCCTCCATAATCATTTCATTGAGAACTCTTTGTCTATGAAACAAAGATTCGTCACTCTCTTCAAAGATATGTTTTACTTTGACTTCTCCAAAGAAACTTTCAAGTTGAGGAAGTGCTCTTTCTTTGAATACAGATGTCTTATCAACTTCTTTAATAATAATATTAGTTTTAAAGTTGTTCAGAAGAAATGCAACCGAAGTGATTACATTTCTCAGTCTGTCTTCAGACTCAATGCGAATTGGAATAATAAAAGTTGCGTCAGTTAAATCAGTTTTCATCGGGATACTTTCTTGTCACAAAATAATCTGAGTGTTTTTTATAGATGTGTTCAATCTCTGCCTTATTTACTAACCAAGTTCTAGATGAATCTGAGATAGTAGCATCATAATCAACGTGAGCAGAACTCATTCTATTATCATGCTCTCGATTAGCAATGAGAACATCATCCAACATTGAGGGCATACCATGCTCCATTCTCATACGATGATACAACTCAGTATCAATAAGAAGTTTCATCTCATCGTCCATACCCAAATATGTTCCATTTAAGTATGCAGTACATGATGGACTTCCAAGAAGATTATCACCCTCAAGCATTCTTGGACTCCACTTTGGAGCACAATCTCGGTGAGTTTCAACACCATCTGTGGTGTGAGTAAACCCATGAATCAACCACTTAACACCACTTTCAAAAGAGTCGTAGATTTTTTGCAGCGCATTATCATCTACAAAAATATCATCCTGATAGATTAGTTTAATAATTCTACCCTCAGCGTTTTCAATAGCACAGTCTGTATTAGGTGCCTGAAAACCACGTCCATTTGGATTTCTGATGTATGTAATTTCAAAGTCGTAGTGACAATGACGACACCACTCCTGAATCACATCATCTTTACTGTGATCAGAAATCACAATATCAAAATCCCTGAATGTTTGACGCTCAATAGAGTCAAACAACTCTCCCAGAAACTCAACTCCTCTACCTTTATATTCGTAGGTAGGAATGCAAATACTAATTTGCGACATCAAGATACTCCCAGCGATCAATGTAAATATCGGTTGGATCCTCACCATCAGGGCCAAACCAGAGTTTAGGGCCAATCACATTATCATGTCCTGCGAGCCATGCTCCCCACCAAGAGAAGGTTGAGTTTGCGATGATGTTGTAGTTGCACATTGACATGAGGCACATATCATGTACGTTGTCACTCTCAGAGATAAAGAAACGATCAGATTCAAAGAATTTGTGTCCGAACGCCCACGGTGGATCATCCGTGAATACAAAGACAGGGATGTCTTGAGGCAGTCGTCCAAGTGCCTCTTCATAGTAGGAGATGGGGAGGACTGGATGGAAAGTTGGTTTGATGAGGTGATCAGTGCGTCGTACATGGAGGGCGATTGCTTCAGTGTGTCCTTCATCAGTAACAATCTCTTTCCAAATTTCTTTACACAATTTTTGAACTTCTGGTTTGAATGTGAAGTCCTCACGAATTTCATCTTCAATGTGAGCAAAATACTGCTCTGATTGAAAGTAACCATAAAGGTTTAGATTATCATCACAGTTTTCAAACAAGTCACCATCAAATCTAAAACTTGCTTCCTTACGATAAGATGCTTCTAACAATCCAATGTTTTTAGCACCTGTCATATTGAATGCCATGAAGAGTTTATGTTGCTGCTCTTCATCAGTGAATTCATCATCTGACTTAGGCCCATCAGGAATGATAAAGTCAACCTTTTGATTATATGCAATGCCTCTGGTTGCTGCATACTGGAACATTTGATTACCAAACCTTCCATTCTTACCAATGTGATTGTGTCCGATCATGTTACTATCCAATCAATACAAGTTCTAATTTGTTCATTATACTTCCATACTTCTTTGAGCATGTCAGCATTTACTCCAGCACTCTCCATCTGAACAATTAAAGAGTTGAGATCTTTTGGAAAACAAGTCCCACCAAATCCACGATCACTATCTATACCAGGAACTTTAGTATGAGATGGCCCAATGCGATGATCCGCAGAGACACCCCGTGCTACTTTATCATAATCAAGTCCAAGAGTCTGGCAGAAGTCATACATTTTATTAAAGTATGCAACCTTGTAAGCAAGAAAAGTATTAGAGAAATACTTAATTGTCTCACTCTCATCAGAAGAAACAATCATGCTTGGTATATTGCGGAAGTTTAGAAAAAACATCTCTGCAAATTTTTCAGCAAGTTCTCTTTCACCACCAATAATATTTCTATCAGAGTTTACAAAATCATTTACTGCGTTTCTTGCAGTAAGAAATTCTGGATTATGAATTACTCTATGCTTTGAGGCAAGTCTCTTTGTCGTCCCTACAGGCACGGTTGATTTGATAACAAAAATAGTTTCTTCATTATCAATGTTAGGCAGTGTGTTAAAAAATTCATCAAGAATTGATGTATCACAACTACCATCAGATGTCATGGGAGTTGGAAGACATACAAAAACAAAGTTCTGATTGATAACTTCATCTAAGGTATTAAGACTTCTATTTTTATCTACATCATATACCTTTGTAGATACTTTATCTCTAAAGTTTTGGTAAACTGCATTACCAACAAAACCATTTCCAATAATACCGATCATGAAAGTTCAACTCCAGGGGGTAATCTATAGTGGAAACCAAATGGGGTGATACCTTCTGCTTCAGGAACTCTGGTTTCTTGTGAGAACCTGACTGCAACATCAACGGGAGCATATTTCATCCCCTCGTTTTGATAGATGTGACGATTGTGAACACATACGTTACCATCCTCATGGTAATTCACAACGCCTTCGGGCATCCAATAGAAGTCACTATTGTTTGTTTCCCAAGGAACTTCAACTTTAGTGGGAACTTCCAAGAATCTCTTACTACGCATTGAAAATCCTCCATTACCAACACGCCAATGTCTACCGAAAGGATCAATGTATGCGTCTTCTACGTATGCCCAGGGTGCTCCAATGTAATCATATTCTAGCCATGCATCGTCCCATTTATCAGGGAATAATACAAAACCATCTGGTTGAACCAGAAGACAGTGTGAAGTGTCTACATGTTCATGTAGATGATAAATTACATAATAGTTGTAATCATTGTAGTTTTTGATATCACGAACAGAAGTTTCCATTGTGATACCTTCTTCCACAAGATGAGGATTCTTATCAATCTGCTCTTGTGTCGTGATCAGTTTTACAGCACCATAGTTGATGCCAGACATACTAGTATAGACACCCCTAAGGGTGCCTGAAAGATCATCAGTGGTGTCTACAGATATTAATGTGACATCTTCTAGATCAATTTTAGGCATCATAAGTCTCCATCATAAATGTTTGAAGTCTTCTTGTACTCCTCCCATTCTACCCTACATTCATCAGGAGTAAAGAGTTTGCCTTCTCTATCCATATAATATGTTGGATAACTGTAAATGCTACACCCAAGACTCCACCAGCCTTGTGACAAGTTATGATGGAACCAATACTTAGGTGCGATACACATCTCTAAGTTGTTGGATGTCCAGAGGGGGAAACAGGAGAATGTAGAGGTGGTGCAAATAACGTTTCTGGCATTCTTAACTGCAACATAGTCCCATGCCACATCAACGTGATAAGCAGGGATGTCAGGAAGCATCCGATTAGCAGTTTTGACATCATCAGTTACAATACAATACTCCATGTTTGGATTATACTCTGACATACGCTCCATTGCATTATGCCAATATGATGCTGGAACAAACGCTCCAGCATTACCAATCATATCTCCACCACGGAAATTGAGAACACAGATGTTCTTTCCGTTTGTGTCATCATGTTCGTACATAATACGAACCTTCAACCATTCCTTTACATCTTTAATCTCATCATAGAAGTAATCTTCTGATTGAAAATTACCATAGATTATACGATTATCAGGAATAGATAACAGATCTTTATCAGTCAAACGAATATCAGTGTGCAACCACTTATCAGTGTGGAGTGCATGTCGATACTCGTCATACCTTTCAAGATCGTCGGGAACTTCTTTACCATAATCAAGGTTCATGAAATAGAACCCCTTTTTGTTAACTCTAGAGTCTCCCGCACTCTGAAGTCCTTTGATACCAAAGTCATAACCCAGTCTACGGGCTAAGACTCTGGTTGTTACATATGCAAATAATTGATTTCCAAGTCCTTGTCCATGCAAAAATTCAGTCGCTAACATATTCAGATGACACTTTGCTGATATAATCAATCATCTTATCGGTGATTGTAGGCGAACAACCAAGGAAGAATACCAGATCCAACACTTGGTTCGCGTTTGGATATTTATTAGCGTCATCAAGGTGTGAATATCCAGGATGCAGCAGAATATTACCAGCAAAATAATTTCTTGTCTGAACTTTATTTGCCTCAAAATGACGAACAAGAGAGTGCTTCAGTTTCTTATTGTCACAAAGAATAGGAACACCAAACCAACTTGTTTCAGCGTTAGGCAATTCATTCATAACTCTAATACCAGGAATACGTTCAAGAATTTGCTGAATTTGCCACTTGTTTTGACGACGTTTTTCATGAATCTCCTCAAATTTGAGAAGTTGAACTGAACCCACAGCTCCTTGAAGATCCAAAGGTTTAAGGTTGTAACCCATATTAGAAAAAACATACTTATGATCCACAATGTCGTCATAGTGCTCTAACCACCTGTCGAATCGTCTTCCACATACACCA
>CEUT01062057.1_pt1 | contig 20724 bp, 16 predicted proteins | sample 531401 | NCBI WGS metagenome assembly CEUT01 (sample SAMEA2622821, study PRJEB7988) | marine metagenome | biome: marine biome (ENVO:00000447); feature: surface water layer (ENVO:00002042); material: "saline water (ENVO:00002010), including plankton (ENVO:xxxxxxxx)" | depth 5 m | reverse complement strand
AGATGGTTCGTCCTGATATGTACGGTCTTGTAATTGTTCGTGGTCTTAATGGTGAAGAATATTCTTCATAATCTTTGATTATTTGAATTAATTCATCACAAGAGCCCCTTGGATTTTCCTTGGGGCTTTTCTTTTTTTCAAAACTATTTACTACGACTTGAAGCTTGGTCTCCTTTGAGCGAGGCCCCTGCTCATTGTTTCTACCGGAATACGGGGCTGGTAGATTCGAACCAAGCAACAAGTCCATAATCTTAATAAAGGAGAATATATTATGGGATCAAGAAGAGTAAGTCGTAAAAGACTATATGAAGTAGAAAAGGCAGGTCAAGCAATTGATCTTGAAGCTGGTGCCGGTATTAAACAAAATATTATTTCAGCATCACAACATAGACAAGGACAGGAAATTATAACAGAAATAGCTATTGATTTGGCTGCTTCTGCTAATCCATTGAAGTGTGGTGGAGACAATGAAGACATTATAGGTCATACTTCACTACCTTCTTTTATAACTCAACTAACTGTTGCTAAATATGGAATTATAACAGAAGTTAGAGTAGTTGTTACTGAAATTATTGAAAACGGTGCAGGTGACATTGCTGGTGATGGAATTGATGTTGTTGGTCGTGCTGCCGCTACTGGTATCGCTGATGGAGCAAAAAATACTGCCAACGGTGGTGGAGCTGCTGCGGGATCCATGGCTCACAGTGTTCGTGTACTAGGATCAGACACATCTTTTGGCTTGGACGCAAACGAATTGAGTGGTAAGTATTTATACATTGCTAGTGCTGAATCTATGACTGCTTCTTCGCCAATGGCAACAGGTAAAATTATTATTTACCTTCACGGCTTTGTAGCCCCAGCGGACTTATAGGAGGATTTTAACATGGGAATGAAAAAATTAGCAAGAAAACGTCTATTTGACGTAGAAAAGAAAGGTATTAATCTTGACTCTGGTGTTTCTGAAGCCATGAAGAAAGCATTAGTATATGCAACGCAACACAGAGAAGGGCAAAAGTTAATTAGTGAATTGTTGTTTGATTTTGGTTCATCTACTGCTGGATTGAAAACAAAAGCATTAGCTGCTGCTGATCCTATTGGACCAGCATCTGGAGCTTCTTTTTTGTGTACTATTAAAAATTCAATTTTTGGTGTTGTAACCACAGTTGAGACTATTTGTCTTGAAGCAATTACTGATGGTACTTTAACCGATTACGATTTAATGTTTGCTGGTGATGGTGATTTAGATGGCGATACTTCTAGTGGTAACGATGGATCACTAGGAAGTGACGCTACAAACGATACTCTTTTAAAAGCAAATATTGGAGCACTTGGTCAACATGAGATAATGTCAGTTCAAGGAACAGATTTTACAGCAAATCAGTTAAGCAATAAGTTTCTTTATTTGACTTCTGGTGGTGCTACTAGTCAAAAAGCAACTGCAACTATTGATTGTACAAATGCAGATATAGATAATATAGTATCTGGTATTACTAGAATCAGGCTTCAGCAAAATGATGCTCTCGCCAATACAACTGATATTGTAGCAGATTCATCAAAAAATAAATCTTCAACTACTGACAACTTTTTTGGAATGAGTGACGTAACAACCACTGCTCATCTTGCTGCAAGTTTGGCTGCTGGTATTGGTGGAACTGACGGCGGTAGTGGCGACTACACTGCTTCAAACCCGACAGCCACTACGGTACTAATTACTCATCATGCTAGCACTGCTACGAATAATGGTACAAACTTTTTAGTTGATGATCCTGAAAAAGCATCTGGAATTGTAGTTGGTAATTTTACCGGTGGTATTGACGATGGTGTAGCTATTACAAGTGGTAAGTTGTTAATCAGAATTACTGGTTTTGTAGATCCAGCTGATCTGTAAAGCAAACTTAAACAATCAAAGAGCTCTCAATTGAGGGCTTTTTGTTTTCTTAACTATTTATTATAAAGGAGAATTATATGTCTGGACGTAGAAGAATGATAGCTAAGCAAAGAAAACTTGCTGAACAGGCTGCTATTGAGGAAGCTGAGGCAAAAGCCAAAGCAGAGGCAGAAGCAAAACGTAAAGCCGATGAAGCAAAGAAAAAAGCTGCTGCTAAGAAAAAAGCCGAGGCTGCGAAGAAAAAAGCGGCTTCTTCAGAGGAATAAACTAGTTACTTAGTATACTTAACGCATATGTGTTAGTCCTCCGCTCTTGCCCCTTGCTCTCCAATTGCTTGGGGCTTTTCTTTTTAAAAAACTAATTACTTGGAATGGAGGTTCTATGTATGTCTTTACCCACTTTAACACCAACATCAACACAATCAGCAATCATACTTCCTGTAACAGGAACTCATTCAAATGTAGCTGAGGCATGTCCGCTAGGAATTTACACCGGATCTGTTGAATTTATAACTGGAGCTGTCAAGCAAGTTAAATTTACTTATAAAAAACTTGGCGGTGATGTTCTTGATATTGAACTAACCGAACAGAATGTTTACGCCAATTATGAAGAAGCAGTTCTTGAATATTCTTACATTGTAAACCAACACCAAGCAAAAAATGTTATTGGATCTGCACTCGGTGGAGAAACAGGTTCTTTTGATCACCAAGGCTACACATCTGAAGGTCCTGATGGGTATGCTTTAAAATATCCTAGATTTTCTTTTGAAACCAGTTTTCGTATTGGTGACAGTTTTGCTACAGAAATTGGTGTTGGTGGTACAGCTCCTATATATTCTGCTTCTATATCAACGGTTGCTAACCAACAAGACTATGATTTACAAAGCATAGTACAAGCCATGTCTATTGATGGTACATCAGCAGGTGCCGCTTTTAGTGGGTCAATAAACAACAAAAGAATAAAAATAAGAAAAATGTACTATGTTTCTCCTATGCAAATGTGGAGATTTTATGGATATTACGGTGGATTAAATGTTGTTGGAAATTTTCACAATTATGGACAATATGCTGATGATTCTTCTTTTGAAGTAATTCCTGCGTGGCACAACAAACTTCAAGCAATTGCTTATGAAGATCACCTTTACACAAGAACATCTCATTATTCGTATGAAATAATTAATAATAAATTAAGACTTTACCCAATACCATCAGGTGTATCACCAGAAAAATTTTGGTTTAGATTTACTGTTGAGGATGGAGATATCTGGACAGATACAGGCGCAGGACAAGATGGTGTCAACAATATAAATACCATACCTTTTGAAAATATACCGTATGAAAATATTAACTCAATGGGTAAGCAATGGATAAGAAATTATTCTCTAGCATTGTCTAAAGGAACTCTAGCTCAAATAAGAGGAAAATTTGGAGGAAATATACCAATTCCTGGTGGTGATGTAAGTTTAAATGCGACAGATTTGGCTAGTCAAGCAAAAGAAGAGCAAGATAAATTAAAAGAAGAATTGCGTAAACTTCTTGAGGAAACGGAATATACAAAGTTAATTGCTGCTGATAAAGAAATGACAGATAATGCTGTTAACATTATGAACGAAGCACCAATGGGAATTTTTGTAGGATAAATAAATGTCAGATGATAACAAATGGTCAAAATTAGACGCTCCGCCTCCTCCAATGTTTCTTGGAGAGAAGGAAAAAAACCTTGTTAAACAGGTTAATGACGAAATTATCGAAAGAGTTGTTGGTCAACAACTGTTATACTTTCCAATTGATATTGAGCACACAAATTTTCATCCACTATATGGAGAGGCTATAGAAAAAACCTTTCTTCCACCTGTTCGAGTGTTTGCAAGAGTTGAATATCAAGGTGTAGAGACCAATGTTATTGATAATATTGGTTTAGATAAGAAAACTGCCTTAAAGGTATTTTTTCACAAAAGAAGAATTACAGACGATCAAGATTTATTTGTTAGAGAAGGTGATTTTGTAAGATATGGATCAATATTTTACGAAATAGTAAAAACTAATGAACCAAAACACTTATTTGGCCAAGCTGATACTCAGTTTGAAATAGAAGCACAATGCATAAGAGCAAGGGATGGAGTATTTAATGCAGAATGATGAATTTATAAAACATAGCCCATCAACATTTGAATCGATTGATACTGGTTTTTATGAATGGGTTAATGAAAAACTAGATCTACACACTAAAACCAACAAAGGAATATACAAAGTTCCTGTTTTGTGGCTTGGAACAGAGAGAACTTTTCAAATAAAAAATGATGTCAGAATAAGAGACAAAGTTGGAAAACTAATCCTGCCTCTTATTACAATCAATAGAGCCTCAGTTATGAAAGATCCAAATTTTAAAGGATCGTTTCGTGCAACTATATATGAAGAAAATGATTATAGAGGTGGCGGAGTTACTAATACTTCTAGAATTAATCAAGATAAAACACAAAATTTTCAAAACTCTTTATTACAACAAACTTCAAGTAATTCGCAACAAACCGGTAGACTTCCAGAAAACCCTGAGGTTGTTTATGATAACTACAACACTCCGATGCCTGTGTATGTTACTATAAATTACGACATAACTTTAAGAACAGAGTTTCAACAACAGATGAATGATTTGTTACAACCATTTATAACCACTACAGGACAAGTAAATTATTTTGTCTTTGAGAAAAATGGACACAAATACGAAGCCTTTATTCAGCAAGACTATAGTATGACAAACAATGCTACTAATATTGGAGAAGAAGAAAGAAAATTTGAAACAAAAGTTTCTATTAAAGTTTTAGGCTATTTGATGGGAGAAGGATATTCCAGAAAAAGACCTCAAATAGCAAGAAGAGAGAATCAAGTAAAAATAAGATTCACTGGAGAACGTAGAGTTCTTGGAGATAAAGCACCTTGGAAAAAGAAAGACAAGGATTACAGAGATTAAAGGGATTTGGACTTTTATATAACTATTTATAAAGACAATTGTATTAAAAAGGAGAATATTAATGCCTAGAAGATTTGATTTTGTTTCACCTGGTATCCAACTAACAGAGGTTGACCAGTCGCAACTACCCGTTACTACAACTAACGAACCGGGACCACTTATAGTTGGTAGAGCTCTAGCAGGACCTGCTATGAAGCCAATTAGAGTAAAGACACTAGAAGATTTTAATGAAGTTTTTGGAATTGGAATTGCTGGTAAAGGAGGTTCGGATAATGATATTTGGAGAGAGGGAAACACTCTTGGACCAACATATGGAATTTACGCTGCGCAAGCCCACTTAGCTTCAAACACAACACCAGTAACTTTTGTTAGATTACTGGGAGAACACAATAGCGAAGCAAATTCAAACGCTGAATATGCTGGATGGGCTATTGACAACAGTGCAGCACCAAATAGAGCACCTACACATAACGCTGCTGCTTATGGTCTTTTTGTATTTGGAGAAACATCAGCAAACAAAGCAACAGGATCTTTAGCGGCTATTTTTTATGTTACAGGAGCTGCTCTTGCTTTGTACGGTAATAAAGCTGGAACAGGTGTAGCAACTGCTTCAGCAGGTACATTGATTGATTCACTTGGTGGCTCTGTTGCTAAATTCAAAATGTATCTATACAACACAGAAAATCCTGCTGTTGGTGAGACACCAGCTGAGGAGTTTACTTTTAACTTTACACCTGGTACTTCAAACTATATTAGAGATCAGTTTAACACAAACCCTCAATTGCTTAAAGCGAACAAGAACTTTGGCTTGACTAATAAAAGCTACTTTTTAGGAGAAACATTTGAAGAATCTGTAAGAAGTGTTGCTGGGACTGATACTACTGCTGGAAAACAAACGGCTATTCTTTTGGCTTTAAATTCTGGATCTTTGGATTACGGACATCAAAAGAAGCAAGCAACAGCAGCAAAAACTGGTTGGTTCATCAACAGAAAAACAGCACAAAATCAAACTCCAGACAAATTGTTCAGATTAGTTGCAATTCATGAAGGTGAATGGATTCAAAATAATTACAAAGTTAATATTAAAGACTTGGTTCTAGGAAACAGCTTGGTTCCTAACTCTAAGTTTACAGTTGAAATTTGTGATAAAAACAATAACGTTGTTGAGCAGTTTTCTAACCTAACATTAGACCCTGGATCTGAGAATTATATTTCTAAAGTAATCGGTGACCAATATTTAGCTTGGGATTCAACAAATTTAAAATATAATGTTAGAGGTGAGTACTTAAATAATTCAAACTATGTTTATGTTGAAGTTACTACAAAAGTTGCTAAACAAGAACTAAATGACCGTCATGCACTTCCTGTGGGTTGTCATGGTCCTCTTAGACCAAAAGGTTTTACGTTGATTCAAGGATCTTCAGGTCCAAATACTCATAACGATGATGAAGATAACAAGACCCAAGCAACTGCTACGTTAACAATCGATGATTCTAGAAAGATACAAACTGGTACTGGTATGGTAGTTTCTGCGGGTATTGATGAAGCCAATGGTGGTATTCATGTTTCTAATAATGTTCGAACTGACCTTGATGCTGATACTCTCACAATTACTTTTGGAGCAGTTGATGCCGCTATTAAAGGTGCTAATGGAACTTCTTTAGCTTCAACAGCTATTGAGATTGTTATGAAAAACGAGGCTGATGTTAGTGGAGAAACAGTAGGAGCAAATCAAATAATGATATCCTGTAATAAAAACAATAATACTGCCAACTATGATTCTGTTGCTCATGTTGCCACAGCAATTGCCGCAGTAATCAATGGTGACCAAAATAACGCTATACTTACTGTAGATGGTGCTAGAACTTTTAACCAATCAGTAAAATTTGGTTCTAATGTTTCTGGACTTTTAGCAACTCCAACAAATGGTGGAGACCCTGATAGTGTATTTGTTGCTACAGTTGTAAATACAAGTGGAGTTAAACTACAACTTCGTGGATCACAAGGAGTTGATTCTGGAACAAATGCTGCGAACTTTGGAGCGTACGGGGGTGCATGGGCTTCAACAACATCTCATGTTAAAATTGCTTCATCTGGTACTCTTCTTGCTAATTCAACCAGTGACCAAACAACAGTAACAGCTGGTGATGCTACAGACGCTACAACAATAACTGTAACTATTGCTGGTGGAAGCCCTGTAACAAAAACTGCTAATGTTGATTTCTTTGTTGATGGTAATGATAATGATGCGACAGCAATTACTAACACAGTAACTAATTTAGCAGCTGCTTTAAATGCAATATCTGGGATAGCTGCTGCTGGTAGTTCCGCAACTACTGTAACTCTTACACATGATGTAGCAGGAACAACTGGAAACACAGCTGTGTTGGCTTTTGCTAACGGTGCTTCTGGTACATTTACAAACCAAGGAAACGCAAACGATGCTTCAGAATTATTTACAGGTGGTTTAGACAATACAGATGACTTTTTCCACGCATTTGTTGAAGGTAATGCTACAATTCCTCTTGGTGGTGGAGATGCTACAACTTTTGCTCATTTACCAACAAGCTTTGTAGGTTCGGTTAAGTTTCCTTCTTTAAGATTAACAGATGTAAATTCAAACTCAAATGGAAAGAATTATCCTCCAACTGCTTTGTTTGGAGTTAGACACCACAGAGGAACCTCTACAAGAAGAGACGACTCATATATAGATCTTGTAAGAAGTCTTCCCTCTGATGCTTCACACACACTTAAGCATCATTACGGAGAAAATGATTCTATCCCAGATGCGTTAGAGTATTCTTATATTTTCTCTCTTGACGATATTTTTCAAGATACAAACAATACAAGTACTTATTACTATAAATCAGGTTCTTATGATGAGGTTTCCGCTGGGGACCAATCTTATTCACAAAAAAATGGACTGGGTGGAACTAACGGTTTGTTTACTAAAAAAATTAGACAATTTCAAGTACCACTATTTGGTGGATTTGATGGTCTTGACATTACAGAAGTTGAACCTTTCTCAAATACAAACTTAACAGATAAAACAAGAGTTAACTCTTATGCTTATAATTCTGTTTTTAAGGCGTTGGAAACAATTTCAGATCCAGAAGTTGTAACTTATGATTTGATTTCTTTACCTGGTGTTACTAACACAGATGTTACAGACGAGGTGTTAAGTTTAGTTTCTGATAGACAAGATGCTTTAGCTATTATTGATATACCTAGCGGTTATCAACCTGGTTACGAAAATAATGGCTCATCTGTTGCAGGATCAATTGATGGTACCATAAACAACTTAGAAGGCCGTGTGATCAACAATTCTTACGCTGCTACCTATTACCCTTGGGTAAGACTGAGAGACCGCGTAGGAGGGCAAAATGACGTTCTATACGTGCCTCCTTCAGTAGCTGCGATAGGTGCTCTTGGAAAATCTCAAGGATTGTCAGAATTATGGTTTGCCCCAGCTGGATTTAACCGAGGTGGTATTAACGAACTTGGTGGTCCAAAAGGTCCAATTATAACAGGTACTTGGGAACACTTGACAAAAGATGATAGAGACAAGCTTTATGCTGCTAATATTAACCCAATTGCTAGATTCCCATCATTAGATCAAATTGTGATCTTTGGTCAAAAAACACTACAACAAACACCTTCAGCATTAGACAGAATTAATGTTAGAAGGTTGATGATTCACTTGAAGTATAGAATTGGACTTATTGCTAATACAATTCTTTTCGATCAAAATGTTAGAACAACTTGGAATAGATTTAAATTTCAAGCAAGTGCAGTTTTAAATGATATACAAGGAAGACTAGGAATTGTTGAGTACAAACTAGAACTTGATGAAAAAACAACAACAGCTGATCTTGTTGATAGAAACATAATGTATGCTAAAATATTTATTAAGCCTGCTAGATCAATAGAATTTATTGCCGTTGACTTTGTAATTACCAGATCTGGTGTAGAATTTTAAAATAAAATACTAATTAAATAGAAACAATAGGAGACCTAATAATGGCATTTTGGAAAGACGGTTCGGCTGAGCCAAAAAGAAAATTTAGATTTAAAGCAACAATATTTGGAGAGGTTGCGTGGTATACCAAAACTTTTGCTGCGCCTAGTTTTACTGTAGAGCCAAAGGAAGTACATTTCAGTGATCACATATTCAAGTATCCAGGAAAATTAAAGTGGCAAGATGTCTCTGTTACCTTAATAGACCCAGGTGGTGACAACGATGTAGTAAAAAAGACACTTAAGCTTATTAGAGATGCTGGTTACAGTATTCCAACCTCTGGGGATGGAGTAAGTGATTACGATACATTTTCTAAAGCTGAGCTTCTTTTAAATGCATCATCTGATGTTATATTAGACATTCTTGATCAGGGTGGTAATCCTATTGAAAGTTGGACTCTTCATAATGCTTTTGTTAAAGGTGTTAAATATGGAGATTTTACTTATAGTGATGAAGAAATGAGAGAAATTACTTTAGATTTTGCTTATGATTGGGCTTCTTGTCAAATAAGTACAGGTGGACCAGGTAGTGGCACTGACTCTGATGGTAGTTTTTTTGATACATAGTAAATAAGAGAGGTTTAAATTATGACCTTCTGGACTAAAAGGTTAAATCCTGTTGTTCCTTATCAAAAACATAAATTTTTTGTTGAATTTGTGGGTGCACCAAGTAATAATGCATTTTGGATATACAAGACAAATCTTCCAAAAATTACAAGAGAGATTGAATATAAACTATACCAACTTGATGTTATACCAATTCCGGGCAAAAGTAAGTGGAGCGAAATTACCATGGAAATTTATGATTGGAAACAAATTAAAACAGCTACAAATCCTAATTTTTTTCAATCAAATTCGTTCGATACAAATAGCGGAGGCGTTAGTGAAGCGCTAAAATGGTATTCAGCGGCTTTAAGCACATTGGACTCAGATAATCTGAAATTTACTGATGAAGACAAAACTTCGGTTCCTAGTGATATTAAAGAAAACAGCAATTATATAACTCCAGGAGAAACATTTGAAAATTTTTTGTCTAATATAAAAATTTATAAAGTTTTTACTAATGCAAGAGATTATTTTGATAAAGACAATCCAACTGATATCAATAAAGTACATACTGAATGTTGGACCCTAACCGGGTGTCACATCAAAGAAATTGATTGGGGTGATGTGGATTACTCCTCAGAAGATATAAACACAATAAAAGTTACCATTGCTTACAATAACGCTACTTTAAAAAGAGAACTGACTGAACCACCTAAAAATAACATGCCGGTTGTTTAAAAATAAAATAAATATAACTAATTATTACATTACAAGAGGTTTTAATGTCTAGAAATGATGATCGATTAGGTGTGCCACAGATGCCACCAACACCACAACAAAATATAACAAATAGTTTATTACAATATGTGGCCCCAACACAATTTGTTGAATTACCTTCAAAAGGTAAACCTTACCCACCAGAACACCCTCTGTACAATAAAGAATCTATAGAAATTAGATTTATGACAGCTAAAGATGAAGAGATTCTCTCATCTCAAAGTTTACTAAAGGAAGGTCTTGCTGTTGATAGGTTTATAGAAAATGTTGTTTTAGATAAGTCTATAAAAGTGAACAGTATGCTAATTGGAGACAAAAATGCTATATTAGTTGCAGCAAGAATTTCTGGTTATGGAAGTTCCTATGATACAAAAATTGGTTGTCCAAGTTGTGGAGCAAAACAAGAATTTAGTTTTGACTTAAATAACTTAAAAGTTAACAATGGAAATAATGTTGAAGAAGTAGAGCTGAATGAAAAAGGAAATTATGTTTTTACCTTACCAGTTTCTAAAATAACATTAGAAATAAGACTATTAACAGGCGATGATGAAGCTGCTATTATAAAAAGAGCAACAAGGAATAAAAAAGCAGCAGAGTTCTCTTTTATTGATCAGTATAAACTAATGACAGTGTCTGCAAACGGAGTTACTGATAGAACTCAAATTAATCAATTTATTGAACTCATGCCAATTGGAGATTCAAAAAAACTTTTAGAAGTTTATAAAGCTGTTTCTCCAAATGTGGAAATAAAGGACAATTTTATTTGTTTATCTTGTGGTCACATGCAAGAATTGGAGGTGCCTTTCGGGGCAGACTTTCTTTGGCCTAACAGATAACTATATATCATCTGTTTATGAACAAATCTTTGTTCTTATGAAGCATGGTAATTGGTCGTTTATTGAGTTGTATAATTTACCCGTTGGTTTAAGGTATTGGTTCTTTGAAAGAATTGTAAAACATTTTGAAGATGAAAAGAAAGCATATGAAAATGCTTCTCGAAAGACCCGATAGATTATCGGGTTTTTTGTTTTATACTATTTACATTATGAATAGTGTTGAGGATATCATGGCATGCCAACAGATAATAATGAAACAAAAGAGCAAAAGAAAAAAGAAACTTCAGTTGAAAGAGAGAAGCGTCTTCAAGAAGAAATTGCCAAATTAAAGAAAGAGCAATTAGAGGATATGGGCCTTTTAGAAAGTGCTCAAAAAAGAATGTTGGCAAACGATCAGCGTTCATTTGATATATTAAAAAAAGCCATAGAATTAGATAAAGAAGGTGCTTTAAATGCTCAAGGACGTAATGAACTTGCTGAAGCATTGGGAATGACACAGGATGAATTAAATAAAAAGTATGAAGAGGCTGGGGATAAACAGGAATATTTAAATAATTTATTAAAAGATGCTAAAGAGTTACTAGAAGCTAAAAAAAGAACAGCTAAAGGTTTAAATAGTGCATTTGGTAGTATAGCAACTAAATTGGGAATAACTAATAATAGTTACTCAAAGGCTTTAAAAAGCACAGGCCAGATGGTTATGGACCTCCAAAAGATTGGTAAAGGGGATTTTATAAAAAAATCACTTGGTGCTGCTGCTGAAGCTTTTTCGTTTTCAAATGTGCTCGGAAGCATTATACAGAAAACAGTAGCGATGGCATTTGCGGTTGATGACATGGGAGTATCCATACAAAAGACTACTGGTATTGCTGGTGGTTTTCGTAAAGAATTATCCTCTCAAATTGGTGCTGCAACAGAAGCTGGTGTTGAGTTTTCTAAACTAGGGGCATCATATCAAGCAATAACCACAGGTTTGATAGGAGCAACAGCAGATTCAACTGGTTTAAGAAAAGAACTAGGTATGCAGATAACCCAATTTGAACAGTTTGGAGTTTCTGTTGATGATTCTGTTGCTATATTAAATACTCTATCGACTACCATGAATACAGACATGATAGAATCAATGGAGATAATGAAGGATTTGACTATGTCTGCAACTCAACTAGGAGTTGGTCCGAAAAAAATGGCACAAGATTTTAAGAAAGCTTCTACTTCTTTGGCTGTTCACGGAAAAAAATCAGTTGAAGTTTTTAAAGGTCTCGCAGTTGCGGCTAGAAATGCTGGAACTTCTGTAGATTCTTTAGTTAGCATAGCAGCAAAATTTGATACTTTTGAATCAGCAGCAGACACTGCTGGTAAGTTAAATTCTATCCTTGGTGCGACAATGTCAGCAACAGAAATGTTAATGATGACAGAAGATGAAAGAATTGAAACATTAATAGGAACAGTTCAGGCTAGTGGTAGAGCTTTTAATGAGATGAATCGTTTTGAACAAAAAGCAATTGCTAATGCGGCTGGTATAAATGATATGGCAGAGGCAAATAGAATATTTGGAATGTCGTTAGACGCTTATAAACAACAAAACGCCGAAGCTCAAGCATCAGCAGATGCTCAAGAAAAATTCAACAAAGCAATTGATGGTGTTTTACCATTAATGACTAGGTTGTCTATAGAGTTACAAAGAATTGGTGATAATGAAGAAATGATAAATGGTTTTATTGCTGCTTTTGAAATGGGACTATCGGCTGTTGCATATGTCATGGAGTTATTTTCAACTACAACTGGTAAAGTAGGAATATTTATTGGTGTCTTAGCTTTAAAAATGGCTGCTGGTGCCGCTTCAGGTGCTTCATTTGGTTTAGGTATGAAAGCCGCAGGAGTAGGATCAGCAGCTGCTGGTAAAGGTGGTACTATTGGTGCCGCTGGTGTTAAGGCTTTTGGAGCTGCTATGGCTGCTGCTGCTACTGCTGGGTTTCCTTTTGTTGGAATTGTTTTAGCTTTAGCTGTACCTATTTTAGCTGTTGGTGCTGCGGCAGTAGCTGCGGGTTATGGTATCTATCTAGCCGCTTCAGGATTAGCAGCATTTGTTTCAGCATTTTCAGATTTGTCCGTAGCACAAATGGTAGGACTAGCTGTTTCAGTATATGCTCTTAGTAGTGGTATGTCAATGCTAGCTGTTAGTCTTGCTATGATGGCCAATCCTGCAACACTGATTGGAACAGCTCAATTCTTAGCAATCGCATTAGCTGTAGGTTTGGCAGCTGATGGTTTTGCTGCATTTGCAGAAGCGGCAAGAAATCTAGACACTGCTTTTAATACTATAGTTGATAAAAGTGCTGCTTTTGCAGCAACAAAAGATGCAATGATGGAAATAGGACCTGCTATTAGAAACATAAATGAAGCGATAGATAACGTAACAGATAAAGCTGCGTTTTCTGCTACTTTAGAAAACATAGCTTTGATAACAACAGGCAAATCAGCTGGAATAACTCAAGCTAGTGAGGCTGTGGCAGATAGAATATCTAATATTTCCGCAACATTAAAAAATAATATGCAGATCACTCTTAGTGTAGATGGAAAAGAATTAAAAACCTATATAGAACAAGTAGTTAACGGTCAGGATGGAACTGATCCTAAATTTGAATAGCGGAGAAAAAAAATGGCAATGAATGAGACAAGATTTAGACAAATAGTGGCAAATTTTTATATAGACAGACAAGCATATAAGACTGCACTTGCGAAATTATCCCCGGCAACGCAAATTGAAGTTAATGATTACGCCCAAACCGAAGCAGGAAGGAGTATTTTAAGAGAATTACAAAATGCAAGTCCTGAAAATGGTCCTGGAAATGTAGGATCAAGATCAGTCAGACCAGGAATTCCTAACAAAACATTATACGAAACAAGATCAGCTAAAAAATCAATTGGAAAAAATTTGCCACTTGAAATTGTTAGCCTTATTTCAGGAAACAAGGTAAGTATTGACGGACATATTCCCAATCTTCAACATTCGTATACTTCAAACTGGTCTTCAAATCAATATTATGGGAGAATAGACCCTGTTCCTACCTATGGTGGAACAACTAGGAAACTTTCTTTAGAGATTGAAGTTATATCTCCATCAGCTGTAATGATCTCATCTGCTCAAGCAAATACTGATTTAAATGAAAACGGAGCTGATATGTATTCAGCTATAAACAAGGTAGCTAACATGCTGTATCCTGCTTATGACTTTTCTTATGATAATACCACAAAAACTTATAACACAGGTATAATAAAAGCTGCTCCTATCGTTGCCATAAGATATGTAAATATGATTGTTGGTGCATGTAATACACCTTGGGGCCCTAATTTTTTAAAAGCATATATAGAAAGTTTTAATTTTAGTTTTAAGGCTGAGTCTTTATTTGATTTAGGAATTGCTCAAAGGTTTGGTGGAGACGGTACAGTTGGTGAAGACAAAGTAATCTATTATAGACGAGCCACTCTAAGTTTTAGTTTTGGTATTCTACACGATCATAATGTTGGTTTCGATCGGTCTGGTATTCCTATGGTTAATAGAAATATTGGAACTGGAAAAGATATAAAAGATGATCCAACTTCTAGAGAGTACCCCATGAACACTACAAGAAAAAAAAGGTAAATAATAATGTCTAGATATATTAATAGAAAAGTTGTTTTTAATTCATCTGATGCCTATCAAGATAGTGAAATATTTGAAAATAGAGGAATTAAAAGATTATATCAATATTCAACTCCAAAGTTTCAAAGATTTACAAAAGAAGAATATGATAGTGTGTCATATGAAACACACATTTGGAAAAATGGAGATCGTTATTGGAAATTGGCCAATACATACTATGGAGACCCAACATTGTGGTGGGTAATAGCTAAATGGAATTTTAAACCAACAGAGTCTCATGTAAGTGAAGGAGAAGAAATTAGAATACCAACTAATCTACAAGAAGCATTGGAGTTAATACGTGCCTAGTTTAATAGAACAAATATCAAAGCGACTTTTCTTTTCCAAAGATAAGGATAAGTTTCAATTTGCTAGAAGCAAACCTGATACTACTTATGAAGCTGTTGATTTAAGCCGCGAAGAACACAGAAAAGTTTTTCATTGGTGGGCTATATTTCCATTTGCTAACACATCAGTGAATGTAGAAGATGTATTGGAACTATTGAATAGAGACTCTCCTTGGATTTGGGAAGATAGTACCGATAATAGTAACCTTGCTGATTCTAGTATTGAGATCACTATTGATGACTTAACACATCTCTATAACCACACAGTTGAAAACTGGAATCAAAGAAATGCTGAGGCAGATGTAGCATTACAACGTGACAATCCAGCTGGATATACGACAACAGAAGGAATGAACAACAACAGTTTTGCTGATGCTCCACTCAAAAGTACGTGGAACTGGATTGTTAGTGCCGGTACTCGTAATACAGTTGTAGGATGGTTTTCTAATGATCCAGCAGCACCTTTCGGAAAATTATTAAAAAGTATTGAAGAATGGAATACAGGTAATTCCACAGTACCAAGTTCTTATGTAGATATCATGACAGATATTATTAGAGATGCAAAGAACTATAAAGGATCTCCATTTTATACTTTGTTTTATCCAGATAACGTATTAAAGAATTTAATAAGAACATCTAGGACTTTAGATTCTGTTAATAAAAGCTTAAGAGGAAGTTTTTATAATCTTGATAGTTATACTAATAGAGTAAGTGGCTACATATCTTTAATTTTAAATGGTATAGAAAACATAAACACCTCTACTGAAACTTTACCGGGAATACCAGCTGGTGTTATAGTTTCTGCAAGACCAAGATCGTTGGCATATTTAGCTTCTGATCAAAATGGTGTTATAGCACCTTCTAACAACATCTTGGAAGAAATTACAATACAAGAAGGTGTGACACAAAACTTTTCTTATATAAATAATGAATTTCCAAAATTTATTTATGTTGAACGGGGAAAAAACCAACAGAGAAAATTTGAAACAGATCTTAAAAACGAAGACTTGTTTGGTGCTGAAGTTCCTGAGAAAAAATCAGTAAAATATAAAGAAGCTTTAAACGAGGAACAGGCAGAACTTTGGAGTGCAATCTCGAACCCAACTTTATCAAAACTTGATATACAGTTTAGCGAAATTGCTGAAATATATGGTGATAACTTAAAAGTATCTAATCTAGATCTTTTTACCTACTCCACTTCAAATAAAAAAATTAAAACTGAACTTAACGAGATTATACTCAGCAACTATGTTAGACATGGTATTGCTTTAAATAAACAACCTGACGTACCTGAAACTTTAGCTATAGAATTTAATGACAAAGCTTATTCTACAGCTATAGAAATAACTGGGATGATAATCCAACAGTATGCTTTTGACAGAAGGGCTGATTATTTTGTTATATTTTTAAAATCAATTTTAGGTGAAATTGATGATATTGATGAAGCAAAAGAAAAAGCAGCCAAAATACAGAAAGATCAAGCAGAAGACGATGTTGATGAAGCAGCAGAGGAAGCAGCGAAAGAAGAAGCTAAAAGAATAGAGCAAATACAAAGATTTTTTAACCAATGTATGCTTTTAGCTAATATGGACAATTTACAAACTTATTATTGCGACAGGACTACAAGGATGCATGCAGCAAAATTTGGTATTCATCAAAATGATATATATGGAGGTAGATATTATAATATTGTATCTAAAGCTCCTCACGCAACAATAAGCAAAATAAAACAAAAAAACACTTACTATACAGATTTGTTTAGTAAATTAACACCAAACATCCAAGCCCATCTTGTGCCATATATTAAAATAGAAAAAGTCTTTATTAATGCTGAAAACGATACAATTACAACAGAAATACCTTTTGAAAATTTTCCAAGAGAACACAACACAAAAGACAAACCTTTAGATTACTTAAAAAGATCTAAAACTCCTGGTTTTATTAATAAAGGTGGGCACGTTGCTCTTGAAGACCTATCTTTTAGTTTTGATGGAGAAACACCTGCTACAGCAGATAAGTATGTTACATGTAACATGTCATTAGTGTTTACAGACTTTAGAACTCTTTTTGAAGATAGGAGTACATATTCTAGATTTACTATTAATAAAAAAGTTACTAGAAAAGAGGACACATTTAAATATATTGACTTAGTAGTAAACCCAGTAATGAAAACTAAAGTCCCTTTAGTACCTGGTTCAAACAAAATGGAACATTATGACCCAACTTATTATAGAATAAAAATTACAGTTGGTTGGTCTTTAACAGACAATAGTCTTTTAGAAGGCGCAATTAGTGAAGATTATTCTATAGCAGAACTTAATACAGCTTTAGAAAATACAAGAGAAGTTTTTATGATGTGTACTATGGATCATGATATAGACATAAAAGAGGATGGTTCTGTAAAACTAGGTATAAGCTTAAGAGGGTATGGTGATACTATAGGTAGATCAAATCGATTCAATGCTTTGATATCTCAAGCAAAAGAAACAGAAATACAGGTAATGCAAAAAGATTTTCAAAAACTAATAGATGAAGGTAAATGTACTGTTGCGCAAAGAGCAGAATTTGCAGCAGCAGTAGGTAATGTTAGATCTGAGAAGGCTGATGCTGCTTTTATGAACATCTTAAAAAGACTCATAGAAATGAAGGCAATTCATGATGCTAGACTTGATGAAGAAGATAAAACTAAATCATCTAAAACAAAAGAAAATTTTAAATCCAAAGGAACATTTACATTTAGGCCTCCAATAAAAACATCTTTACAAAATGAAGCAACAGATAAGTTTGATGGAAACGTTTTAACTGCCAAAAAAGGCTTGTATCAGTGTCAATATTTTTATTTTGGTGACTTAATGTACGCACTTTTGGACTGTATGTTTTATGATGAAGGTTCAAAAAATCCAGCACTAGGAGCAGAAAACATAAGATATATTTTGACAGACTTTAGTTACAAAAAATTTCTACCAGAAGAACCAGGTGAGAAGCTTAGTGATACTTCAGACATAAATATGCCAATAGCCGCTATACCTATATCTGTTCAGTATTTTAAAAATTGGTTTGCAAACAATATAATATCTCAAGAAATTTCAAGCATGCCTTTGAATGTTTTTGTTTTAAATTTCTTAAATGACGTTTGTGGATGTATGCTTTCTGACTTGTGTTTCTCTCTAGAAGAAGACAAATCGTTAATGTTTAGACAAGCGGAAGCCCTAGGAAGTCTTGACTCAACAAAGGATCTCAACAATATAGCAAAAACTGCATTTGTTAGAAAAATTCAAGGAGCCTTTAATTCTGCTGGTGGTATTATATTAGCAAATGAAGCAAAATTGAGATCTAAAAATTTATTTCCCATAAACTTAAAAGACAAATCAATACCAGCAGATCAAATAATCACATATCAAATTATATATATGGATACAAAAGCAAAATACGCACATGGCAATGTTGCAGGTGAAACAGATAGTCAGTTGGGCATCTTACATCTTCAACCTGGTGCTAATTATGGTATCGTAAACAATGTTAGTTGGAAAAAAACAAACGTCCAGTATTTAAGAGAAATGAGAACTGCAAATTCACAGGGTCTTGGAGATTATGCTCAACTGTCAAATATGTACAGCGTCTCTCTTTCTTTATTTGGTAATTTTCTTTTTTACCCAGGAGTAATGATATTTATAGATCCTAGTTATTTAGTAGGACCAAATCCTGGTGCTACATTAGGTGGTGGGTCCGTCCTTTTTGATGTTTTTAGCCCTGGTAGAGAAACCACAGGTGTTCTAGAGAGTCCAATAAATTATTGTAGGCTTATGGGTATTGGAGGATACCACACTGTGACAAAAACAAGTGTAAAGATTTCTAATGGAAAATTTGTAACCGATATTGAGGCCAAGTTTGAATATAGTAGCGCTACTGATTCTAATACCAGTAGAGATAAAGCAATAAATCCAAAAAAACCAGGAAATATTTCTGATGAAGCACAAGATGCTAATGAAACTGATATTTGCAATAATGTTATTCAAACTATTCAGGGTAGAGCTAGTGATAAAGGGTCTATTGAGAAAGAAAATGATACTAATGAAGAGGGTGGAAATTAATGCCTTCTGATTTTAAAGCAACTAACTCAACAACTAATCTTAGAAATTTGTATATACAAAGAAGCAAATATTATGCAAACGCTATGATAGATCAAGACGGAAATAGAATTTCAGGAGTTGTTGATAACAATGCGTTCGAATATATATATTATGGAAAAACTGATTTAGCGCTAAATTCAATATGGCCAATTAGAGAAAATATAATTTATGGAAATGATATTTCTGTAAGAGGTTTAGACATTGCAGTTGATGCATTTGAAGAATTTAGAAGAGATATAAAATTGTCATTAAAACTATCTCCTTCAAATTTAGGTTTTATAGATAGTGATCCTTACTTATCAAATATTAAATGTTTTAAATCTTATAACACTGATAGTGAAATATTATATAATTCTCATATACAAAATATTTATGTAAATTTTTATAATTCTTTACAAACAAACAAGCTCTTTAATAATATAACAGATTTTGAATCGTTTGTCAAGTTTTTTTTAATATTTTTTCAAAGAAATGGAAAAAACATCCCACTAACAAGAACAGCGTGGCAAAAATCAAAATATAGTAACATATTTTCTACAGGTTTAGTATTCTCAATTACAGATTTAGATTGCGGAGATGACACAAAGAAACAATCTTTTATAGAATCTCCTAATTTTGAACTGTATTTGCAAAGAGCTCAAGATAATGGATTCAATATTTCTTTACAGTGCCCTTGGTTAATGTTTTTTAATCCACTGTCGTCGTCCTATAAATTAAGACCTAACAGTGGAGGTCCTGGTATTTTAGCAAATAGAGGGATAAATAATCCTAGAGAAACTTATAATGTAAAGTATTATAGATTATATAAAGAAGAAATATATAATATTAAAAATATATTAATTAAATTATATAACTTATTTACTAGAAATTATCCATATATTAAAACTACAAAATTTGTTTGTGGTAAAACAGTAAAATGTAATGTTTTAAGACAACAGATAAACAATGAAAGTTTTAATAAATTTTTATCAATAGATGATTTGATAAATTTTCTAATTGATGTTAAAAATGTTGAAGAAAATAAAGGTTTTGGTCCCGCTGAAATGGCAAGACTTAAAAATAAAGCAATTTTTTATTATAAAAATGTTGACATTTATCGTTCGATGAGTTATATTAACAAACAGTTCTTATCAACTTTCTATGAAAAAGAAGGAGGGATCAATTACTTCTTCTTCAGACAAGCTAAAAAGCAGGAGAAACTAGAACAACAAGAAACATAATTCGGAGGATAAATGATATTTCAAATAATTGATGACAAAAAAGAATGCAGAGGATACTTTGCTGATGGAAAACTAAGATTAAAAAAACTTCCAACATCACTATCAGCTACTTGGGACTGGTCTGAGCTTATTGGAGACCGAGATGTGATACTGGCAAAAATAATTATGGAAGGAAAAACAATAGAAGATGCTTGTCCTGAGCATTTAAAAGAAAGATTACAAGCAAGAAAAAATAAAATGAAAGCACACCTTAGATCATTAATAAAATCTAAAGTTATCTTAGAAGATATATGCTTTTATGACCTTGTACCAAC
>CEUT01013212.1_pt1 | contig 20883 bp, 26 predicted proteins | sample 531401 | NCBI WGS metagenome assembly CEUT01 (sample SAMEA2622821, study PRJEB7988) | marine metagenome | biome: marine biome (ENVO:00000447); feature: surface water layer (ENVO:00002042); material: "saline water (ENVO:00002010), including plankton (ENVO:xxxxxxxx)" | depth 5 m | reverse complement strand
TTACCTATAAGCAAATATTCATTGCTAGTTTGATAACTTTGATTAACCTTTAATGTGTTAGCAACATCCACATCTCCTGTGAAAGTTGCTTTAGTCTGATTATTTAAGTGATCGAAAGATACCGCGGTTGTTAATACTTTACTAGTATTAGCAACTTGTAAATATAAAATAGCATCAGTGCCATTAGTACCAGCTTGTACTCTAGCCGCATGAGTATCTGTTCCACTATACTCTGTATGAAAAGTTAAAGCACCACTATAAAGATTATTATCATTTTTTATATGTATACCACCATCATTGTTGTTAGCAGCATTATTTACTGTTAATTCATTTCCACTCGACAAACTTACGTCACCTCCAAAAGTTGCATTACCGTCTTGTGTAAAAGTTAAAGCATCAACAGGGCTTCCTAAATTTTCTGATCTAAAAATTAATTTATTAAGATTACCACTACCACTGCCTTGATAAAAAAACCTCCAACCATATCCTGAATTGTTACCTGCATTACCTAAATATATAGCCGCATCACTACCGTCTAACCCGCTGCCTCCAATATATAAATAGTCTGTAGATTGACCTTCATAGCTACCAGAATGATTAAGTAGTTTTAAATGTGAACCGTTAATTGTAACATCACCTTCAAAAGTTGAATTTGCACCATCTTGTGTAAGGTTAAGTGAACCTTTTGAATAAAATACAGTAACACCAGTTCCTGTTCTAGCGTTAAACTCAATAGATTTATTATCTAATTGTCTAAGTGAAAAATAATCACTACCAGCAGCGTCACCATTAACAGCATCTATATATAAACCTGCAGCACCAGTTCCTGTAGCATATGCTCTAAGATAAGCATTACCAGTTCCAGTATTTCTTACAGTTATATCACCACCACCTTCAGCGAGTATATCACCTCTTACATCTAATCCAGATGAGTGAAATTTACCGTATTGTTGTAGAGTTGAGCTGTCATAACCCATCAATTTAACACTTGTGTTTCCAGTAATGTGACCTGCACCTGTATTATCAGCTATAAGAAAGGCTTCTGTACTACCAGAAGACACACCAACTCTTGCTTTTGCTGAGTCAGTTTGGTCTACTGTTAAATCAATAAAATTAGCAGATGATAAAGTTACACTATTTGCAAAAGTTGCACCTGTAAAGAACTTTCTACTCATACTTATTTATTTTAATATTTTCTTATCCTATCTTATTGATAAGTACTCTAATATTATTTGTTGCAGGAGCAGACCCGCTGGCGAATACAACTTGTACTCTACCTCCGGTTTTTCTAGAGACATCTGCGTGTACTGTTTCTCCTGTTGAAACTTCTATTAATTGTACCATAAACTGGCTAGAGTCTGTGCCTAATCCATGATTTATATGAGGTGAACTAGCACCACTATTATCAATATTAAATGATACAGCAGATCCATTACCTATAGTTCCAGAGAACATTCTATCTGTAGGTACTTCTATTGTTTTAGAAGTTAATCCTGTAACGTGACCATATGTATCTAATGTAACATCTTGTATAACTGCATTACCTGAATTGTTTACTGATGCTTGTGATGATGTATCTTGGTGTGATATTTTAATATCTTCTCCATTTTCAAAAACTATATCAATAGCACCGCCTTCTACAAAGTCAACAGATTCTGTACTACTTATATTATCTACAGAAGTATTATTAACTTTTAGGTTCCAGTAGTCATAGTTATCAAGACCTGTAACACTAATTTGATGTGTAGTACCCTCGCCCGCGCCTGCGTTCGTAATAGATATATTAGTACCTGCACTAATAGAAGCTACATAGTTACCAGAAGTATGAGTACCTAATACTACATCATGTTGTTCTGTATGTAGTTTGTATTCTGTTCCTCCGGCTAGTCTTTGCGACCATCTACCGACATTTTCATCCCAATATAAAATAGCATTAGTTGATGTTCCTCTTTCTATTTCAATACCACCATCTTGACTAGGAGTACCAGTTTCATTACTATTAAGAGTAATTATATTATCTTCAATTAATACAACTTCAGAATTTTTAGTTGTCTGGTTTCCTGATACAATCAGATCACCTTGAATAGTTACAGCTCCACTAAAGTGTCCAGTACCATTAACATCTAAGTTATGTGTAGGTACAGACATGGCAGTTGCTGGATTAATTAATATAGCACCACTCATTGAGTTGTTAGCACCAATAGACATTATATTTACAGCGGTATCAAATGCACCACTACCATTACCTTTATTTGTAGCAATTGATACTACTGATTCTTGGTCACTTGCATCTGTTATTCTAGCATAAATACCAGCATAACTTATATCAGCTGTATTTGCTCCACCACCACCAATAACATTTCTACCTCTAAATTCAACAACACCTAATGTATCATTATCTGCAGGAGTCCCTGCGTTTCTATAAAGAACTAAATCAGGAGCAGAAGCAGCAGAAGTCTCTCTACCTTCTAACATTATATTTTCTGCAGTAGAATTAGATATAGATTTAATAATTGGTGCGTCTGTGCTAGAAGCTGTACCAACAGTAAGTTTACCATTTATAGTAGCATCATCAGAAACAATTAGATCATCATTAGCAATAAGATCTCCGGTAGCTGTAAAGTTACCATTTATGAAATCAAATGTAAATCTTGTATGTATTCCACCACTTCCATCGTAATCTCTTAAAAACCAATTTTGAGTAGCATCACCTTGAAAATCTAAAAAGAAGTCACTATTATTAGAATGGAATCTAGCTCCTTTATCATTTGAATTTGAAGAAATTTCATTTCCTAAATATAAATTTGCTGTTCCTCCTGAACCTAAAACTTGTTTTCCTGTTACACTAAGATTTCTACTAACACTTAAATCTTGACCAATAGTTACATCATTTGGTAAACCTACTCTAAGAGTTACATCTGTACCAGATTTGGAAGCTTCAGTTTCAATTTCGTTAGTTGTACCAAGAATTCTTAGATCGTCTGTAGCTAATGCAACGTCTTCTGTTGTGCTGTCAGCATCTACAGTTAATGTTGTAGATATTGCTACACTACCAGCTGCTGTAATCAATCCTTTCGCATTTACTGTAAAAGTTGGTATTGCAGTAGCAGATCCAAAAGGTCCTGTATTAGAGTTAACTGTAGCTAGAGTAAGAGCTCCACTATCTGCTAGTGTAGCATCTCCGGACATTTGATTATCAATCCATTTAGATGTATCACTATCATATAGAAGCATAGCACCATCTCCAGGAGACGTTATGTTAGTATCTGTAAGTTCAGCTAATGTATCGTGAGTATCTACCTGTGCGTCTACGTAAGCTTTAATTTGTGCTTGTGTAGCTAACTTAGATCCGTTTTCAGATACGGCTCCAGTTAAAATAGCAAAGCTTGGTACTGGACCATTTGGATTTGTTATAGTAAGTTGTCCTGTGGTTGTATTTGCTACACCTTTGACATCTCCTGAGATGGATACAAAACCAGTACCATCATATATTTTTAGTTCGTAGTCGCCTTCACTTCCTATTCCAGCTGAAGTATCATAATAGACTCTACCTATTTGTAAGTTATTACTAGGAGCAGATGGTAAAGGTTCTAAAGCAGCCTGTTCTAGCCTATTTCCTCCTAGATTTATATGGTTTAAATATTTTATGCTCATAGTATTTTATTTTATTAATTTAAAAAAGCTTTACCTGCAAATGCTGCGGTAAATAAAATTTGTAACTTGGTAGTGCTAGTATTACCGGTATCCCAGTCTTTATATATCACTTTACCAACTACTTCAGTTTCCGATGTATCTACTACGCTAACTGATGGGTACTTTCCTAAATTATGCGTGACTTGCCATATTGCGCCCGCTGTACTTTGTGTATGTACAAAATTAAGATCGCCTGCTCCTGCAGGTCCTTGCGTACCTACAGCTACTATTTTAACAATATTACCAGAAGTTGTAACTTTATTGTTTGTACTATCTGATAGTCTTACAATGTTACCCGCTGGGGTTGTTATTTGTACCTTATTTTGTGACATTATCCAACTCCTTTTATAATTTGAATCTGTCCTGTTAACAACCTTGTAACAGTTCCAGATATGTTTATATCTAAATCATAATCTGCTCTGTTGAACTTTAATAACTTTGTTTGATTTGCAGTAAGGTTTATGGTGAACTCTCCACCGGAAGGATTACTAAGAGTTATACCATTTCCATTAGACAAATTTAAAACAAAATTCTGATCACTCCTATTATCTTTAGCTTTTAAACTAATATTAGCACCAGATAAATTTATCGGAGTACCAGAAGCGTCTTCGTATTTAATTGTATTTCCAAAGGTTGCTCCTTGTTCTATTTTAAAATTATGTGACCCTGCTCCCATTATAAAGAATAATCAAATACGTTAGGTTTACCTGTTCCATTGTTTTCTATTAAGGTATATCCAGCTGAGCTAGTCCACCCGTTTGATTCGCTGTAGAAATTGCCGGTAAACAATGGAGCAACATCTATAGCCCTATAATTTGCTTGATCTACATAAGTCTCATTTAGCGTATGATAAACTTTTTTTGTTTTTCTACTGTGCCAATGACCTCCTAGTAAAACATTATATAAACCTTGTTTGCCATATTCCCATATGACCTTACCAAAGTCTCTTTTTGATAAGCCGTGGTGATTATGAGTCATGATATAATATATATTATCAATCTTACTCCCTATTACTAAAGGACTAAACTCAATTTTAACACCTGTTATTGCATTTCTTAACATGTAAGATAATAACCCAGCTATATCTCCTTCGTTGTCATGTTTAGCATCCGAGGTTGATCTATCATGATTTCCTGAAACCATGTAAACCGATGTAAGATTGTTTATATTAGATAGAAACTCTCTTAGTATCTCAAATGCTAAAATCACAACGTGATGTCCGTACATTCCTTTACCCATAGACTTCCAAGAGTTTATGTGGTTTAGTCCTGTAAATGACTCTATAAAATCACCCAGAAATATTACTTCTAGACTTTCATAGTTTCTACTATTAACCTGATCAGCAATTGATCTTAAATATTTAATTACTGTTTTATAATTAAAATCAGGCGTACGTTGTAAATTTCTAATATCAGCACCAATATGTAAATCTGCCAGACATAAGACTCCAGTCTTTTTTCCAGGAGTCTTTTTTACATTAACAATAGATATCGCCTTATCAAGTTCCTGCTTGATAGTTTGATAGTCTATTTCTTCTTCTCTCGGTTTTAAGGAGAGCTTGACTTGATAGTTAGTTTTTTTACCCGTCTTAGTTGAAACATCCCAAGCATTACAAGAATAGCCTGTGACTTCATACTCATTGACATCAATATCAAAGAACGTTATCGCTTCTTCAAGCGATGTAATAGGTTTTTCACCTTTATAATTGTACACTGTAGGTACACCGTATGAATCTCTTTTTAACTGTTTTGTTACTTCTGCAACTTTTCTTCTTATCGTTCGATGCGAAAATGCATCGCTCTTCTTTAGTATTCTGTCCGCTGTTTTACTATAAGATTCATTTGGGAACCGCATTAAGGTTTCCCTTATTAAATCTTCTAAGCCCACTTTATGGTTAGTTTAGTTCATATAAATTTACATCTTTTAATTTAATTAAAAAAAGGCGGTGACTAAGACCGCCTCTTTTCAACAAACTAAAACAAAATAAAATGTTTGATTAAGCCTTAAGCTTATCTACTTCTGTTTGGATAGCGGCAGGCGTGATAGTTGAATTACCATCTTTCACCCAGACATAAATACAAAAGTCTTCGTATGCTTTTGCATTACCTACAGCTTTAGAAGCATATTCTTTTGTTCCTTCAATAACTAATAAATCATAGTTACCAGAAACAACAGAAGCAGGCTTCTTAAGTGTAGCAGCTGATCCAGCTAATCCATATACACCATCAGCAACAAATCCTTCTTCTTCAGAAACTTTTACTTTAGCTTCAGTACCAAATGATGGAACTGCTGCAGTTGTGTAAGTAATAGTACCTGCGTCATTCATTGCTAATCTAAAATGAGAATCTACTGGAGCAGTAATGTTAATTCCTGCGTCAGATCCTACATCCGCTGCACTGAATCCAAAGAATGGAGAGTGAGGCTTAGCAAATTCGACATCCATTAGAGCTTTGATAGCGTCTGCAGCTGCTTCAGCACTTGCTGCACCTACTGCTTCAAAAGTCATAACTGGAAGGTTCATTGTACCTTTAGTTGTATTAATAATTTTTACGTAAGCAGAGTTGTCACTCTCTAACGCAACTAGTGCTTTAGACACTTGTGCAGTACCAGCAGAATATGCTATTACTGTTGTCTTTTTTACGTCCCCTTCACTAATAGGACCTACAAGTTTTGAACCGAAAAATAATGATACATCTTCTTCACCGCCTGATAGATCAATTGCTCCACTATCTAAAGCAGAGAAAGATGATCCGTTTTCTACAAAGCCGAACTTAGCAGCTTCAAATGCAGATGATGCAGCAGTATCGCTGTTTACGATCAACACTTCTTTTTTAAGATTTGCCATAATATTAAATTTAGAAATTAAAAAATTAATTATTCAGTTTGTGAACTCTCTACTGTGTTCGTTTGGTATCTCTGTGACTCTGTGGCTTCTAGTAAGTGTTTGACCGTAAGGTCTACTATTTCTTGATGAGTATGATCTGCTAGTTCACAATCTACATTCGAAGATAGAGAGATTTCTACAGGAATCCTAATGTAATCTGCTCTCAAGCTTTTTAATAGATAACTTTTGTTGTTTTTTGTATTTCTAAAGACCTTAATTGATGTGCCATTTATAATACCAAATGCACTTTGGTCTGTAGCTGTAGCAAAAGGGTTACCTAAAATATTGTAAGCATCATCAGGTTCTACTATTCTAAGTGGAATCTCTTTTATCCTCTTTACAGATACTTTATCTATTACTCCAGTAAAATCTTGACTAGGAGTAAAAGTTATTGCTGCTTGATCACTTAATGCTTGTAACTCTAATTGTTTTTCAATGGTATTATTACCAGAACTATCTTCAGATGTACTTTGATAGATAGTAGCATTTCCAGCTGCAACCGCAGAAGCATCATACTGGAATGTAAGTGATGTATTCATGCCTCCTGTTACAGGATCTCCAATAGAAACTGTAAAACTACCAGCATAACCAGCAGGAACACCAGGTCTTTGTAAAAGAAAAGTTACAAGATAAGTTTCACCTCTTCTTACTTCTTCTAATACTTGGGTAGCTGCTTCTTGGTAACTAGCGTCTGATCCAGATGCATGTGATAGAAGTCCGTTACTTATTGTCCATCTATCATCTGTTCCATCTCCTAATATCCAATTAGAATTAGTATCAAAATTGCCATTAGATACAAGTTCAGGATCTACTTTACAGTCATCATAAAGTATATTTACTCTGCTATTAATTAGAAACATATAATCAGTAGGTAGATCAAAGTCCTCATGATCTGTAGCAGGATTTGGAGTTATTACAGTATCTAAATAATCTAGTTCTGTAAGAATTCTTAAATCATCTACTCTTTTTTGAGATCCATGAAGACCCTGTCTTTTAGGATCTGATGCAAAAAAGAATCTTTGTTTTACAAATCTTTCTTGCATTTTATTCAAAGCAAAATCTATCTCCTCCGGCAAAAATGTGTCGAATGAGTTAGAGGCTACTTTTTGCAGACCCTGTTCTACCGCATGATGCATTTCTAATACTGTCATTCACTAAATGTTTTTAGACGAGCTTTTAAAGTAGTATATACTTCAGAGTTCTTTTTATCTTTTAGATATAAAACTGCTGCTTCTAGACTATCTCCAATCACTTCGTCACCATTCAAATAACTATTGCCTACCCTACGTAATACATCGTTTGTTAAACACTCTTCGATAAACGCCTGGTATTCAATATTCTTATCTTGGGCATACATTAAAAATTCAGATGGGTTTGAGTCTAACTCTCCTTCTAAAGTAATCTCTTTTTGTGTTTCATCCATAGATTTAGGATTATATCCATAGACTAACAACATTTGATTAACTTTAGCAGAATCTGCAGATAATTTAATAAACTCTTTATATGCATCTTTTCTACTTTTAACTCCTGCAGCTTGTTTAGCTTTTTCAATTGCAGTGTCGTAGATAAAATACTTATACTTTTTATTAGAATATAACTCTTGTTCATCTTTTGCTACATATGGATGTGCTAAAGCAAACTTATATCTAATAAAGTCTAGTAAATTAACTGGATCTCCGTTAGAATCTATACCCACTTCTAATTTAGTACCCGTATTCTCAATTGTTATTGACATATCTTGAAAATACTTTTTAACTTCTCTTTGAAAGTTAACGTCAGAAGGATCTATCCCTATGACACCTGGTAGGTATTTTTTTTGTTCTCCGAATGATAACCCTGTATTGGTATCTCCATTCATAGAAAATGTAGAACCTATTTTTCTCTTTGCTTCACTGTATATTTCATCAGGTAAGTTAGTAGCATTAGGTCTACGTTTAATTATTACTTGTTTCATGTTAAAATTATTAAAGGTTAAATTCAGAAAGAAAAGGGGACGTTGGTCCCCTCTCTTCTGAAAAGAAATTTATGATTTCACACACTCTAAGTGTAAACAATTTGTAGCTCTTCTGATTGCAATACCAGTTTCTTTCATGAAGTGAACTGATGCACCGTCTACATCGTTTGCTCTTAGTGAGTTACCACCGCTAAATCCTGGAGGAACAGAAGCACCAGCTACTGCCCATCTTACTAGTTCTCTACCTTTTCTAGAAACCATTTGAACGTTAGTTTCTCCATCATATGTAGACATATCAAGGAATAACATTCTATAAGATTCTAGTGGTAAACCAGAAACAGGATGTTTTGGACTGTTTAGTGATCTCGCACCGTGGTCGAATAATGGTAAGTGTCTTACTGTAATCACGTGACCATCAATATGCTGGTAAGAAGTGAAATAACCTCCTAATTGTAGGTTAGAACCACTACCAGAAATAAAGTTAGATGGATCTGTGTTTTTGATGTAAGTACCAGAACTGATCTCGCTCTTCATAGCGTTATCAAATTCTTCCATACCACCGATTCCTGTAAACAACACAATGTTCATTTGCTGAGCATCAGAAGCACCATATAATGCGTCTCTTACTACAGACTTGATCTTGTTAGTTGTTAATGAAGAATACGTATCAACGTTAGGAATTTGCTCAATAACTCCTGCTCCGATTGGAATAGGCTTGTTATTGTCATCCTTCAAATTAATAGTACCATCTGAAGATCTGTTGTACTTAGAATACCACAGAGCATACTCTGTTTCTTCTTTCCATCTCAGCATGTGCTGATACTCTTCAAAGTCATACCATAGATTTGTTTTTCTGCCATCTACATTAAACTCGAAGTTAACCACTTTGTCAGGCATATTACCTTCATATCGGTAAGATTTTCTGATTAAAGAGATTTGGTTTCTCATTTTAGATGGAGCAACCCAATTACTTTCGTTACCAACTGATCCAGAAATTGCAGTAGGTGCAAATAATTGTACCCATTTCTTTCCTGCACAGTTTCCGCTGCTAACAGAGTCAGCTGCATCTGCAGTAACTAATTGTAAAGTATATACCCAACCTCCGTCTGATTCGACAGGATCAGTCATTACTCTTGCTTGGATTCCTTCTTCACTTTCAATAATGTATTGCTTAATGAACCATTTTTCATTGAACTTTACTTTGAATCTAGTGAAGTTAACTCCAGAACCACTCACTAATGAGCTTGATTCTACAGTTTTGTTAATTCTACCCATTACTGGATAATCATACTCAATGTCGTTGATGTACTTGATAGCTCCCTGTCCTTCAGTTAGGAAAGATAGAGGAAATCTCTTATCTTCTCTTCCTGCTAGATGAGTTATTACCGGTGACAGTACATCAGGCTGAGTTAAAAGGGCGTTCGCTAATGAGTTCTCATCAGTCATACCCTCAGCGTTGAAAATGTCTTCGTATAAACGAAGCTTTTTTAAATTATCTGCTGCCATGATAAAAAAATTAAATTAAAATTAAAAATTAAACTTATCCTAATAACTTATCTAAAGATGGGATATTCGGTCTTTTACTAGTTTTATTATACCCTCCTTTGTTACCCTTCATTCTTCTGGATGCAGTTTGTGAATTAGCTTTTAATTTTGCTTTTAAATTCACTGCCTGCCTTGTAGTTGCTTTGGTGTTGATTAACTTCGACAAATCAAGTCCCTTATACATAAGGTATTCCATAGCAAGTATGGACTCTTGATCTAGCTTCTCTCTGTCTATAATTCGTTGACTTCTTCCTTGTTGATCAACTGGGACCGACATCCAATTATAGAACTTCTTCTTGTCTGCCTCTGGAATAGTAAAGTCTTTCAACTTTCCTCTATTAACAATTTGGTTAATATTATTCCAAGTTTCTTTGGTTTGCTGAGCTACAACTTTTGCTTCTTCTTGCTGCTGTTTTAGTAAAGTTTCTTTTGCATTTGCTTGTGCAACTGCTAGTTTCTTTACTGCTCTACCAGCATTCTTATACAGAATCTTAGCATCTTCATAATCTTGAATTGTATCTGTTACTTCTTCTGGTTCATATCCTTGAGAAGTTAGAAACGTTTCTAAGATCTTTCTTTGCATTCCGACATCCTTTTCATTGACTTCCAGCTTAGAGAAATCAATCTCTTTTGCTGCTACCTCAAAGTATTTATCAGGATCTCCTCCTGACACTCTATAATTAAGGTATTCTTGTATATCTGGGAATGCTGAAAATACTTGTTGAAACTGTTCTTCTGCCATCTTTGTAGCTGCTTCCTTAGTAACTCCGACAATACCATCGTAATCATCACTAAACTCTCCTTGTATATCATACCCTAATCTTTCTATTAAGGTTGATACTATTGAAGGCTCTGAATCTGTCTCATCAGACTCAGTGTTCTCAGCCACGGGTTGTTCCGCTTCTTCTGTTTGTTCTTCCTTTACTTCCTCCACAGTTTCTTCATCTGTAGTTTCTTGTTCAGGAACCGACTCCTCTTGAGTCTCTTCTACTACCTCTTCAGTAGTGTTTTCTACAGGTTTTTCTTCTTGTTTCGGATCTGTAGACTCCGGAATTTGTTGATCATCTAATAGTTGACTTACAGTCACCTTAGATAAATCTAAGTTTTCTTCTTTACTCATTGTTACAAAATTAATTAAATTATACTAGTTTTTTATGTTTATCTTTGTCTACATAAACACCTTTATATAGACATTTTTTATTATTTTTTACCCTTTTGGGCTTCTATTTGTTTATTAGCAATTTCTTTTTTATCATTTAGCTCTTTTCTTTTTAAATCAAGCTTTTCTCTTTCTAATCGCACACGTTCTAAATCAACTGCGTCATTAATTCCGTTGTTGTTCATATCTTGATCTACAACTTTAGATGCTACTTTCATTTCTTCAATGTCCATTTTTGCATCTCTGTCTAGTTGATTTTGTTCAGCTGTAAACTGTCTATCTGCTTGTTTATCAGCTAACTGTGCTTGTTGTTGCATTTGAGCCATCTGTTGTTGCTGTTGTGCTTGTGCTGCTTGTAGCTCTTTTTCTTTAGCATCTACCTCTGCTAGTTTTTCTTTAATCTTACTAAAGTTATTACCTTCTAATATTTCTGCTATAGTAACTGGACTACTACCATTCTGTGCAAATGATAATGTTAGTTGTTTTAATGCTCTTAGTTTGTCTGCTTCTATTGAGTTGTTCTTAACAAATACTCCAAATTCAGCTTCTTGGAACATTCCAGGATCTATATCTAATACTGCTTGTCTAAAGTCACTTGTTATATATTGAGTCTTAAGTCCATCTTTCCATGCAACTTTAGCTACATCTAATAATCCGTTAAACTCTCTTTCAACTAACTTATCAAATCGTCTAAACATTTCTTCAGTTACTACAGATGATTGGAATACTGCTCTTTCAGTAGCACCAATACCATCAGATGCTTGCACCTGTCCTTTACGTTGTCTAGATATTCCTATTAACTCTTCCCACTCTGCTTTTATAGCTTGTAGTAGTTGGAATTGAGAAGCTATGTATTGACCTAAACTCATGTCTAATACCTGGAATTGATTGAACGACACTCTTTCACCACGTTTACCTTCTGCTGTAGAATCTATGAAAGCAAAGCCCATTGCATCTGCGTAGTACATAAACTTCTCTTCATCCCAACCATGTCTCTTTGGAATAGTGTTCATTTCCATTAACATGATCTTATCTTTATTTTTAGCAATAGATAATTCTAATCTATAGTGAAATATATTATATAGGATTTGGTAGGGTACGCCCATAGATACTACAGATACTTGATCTGAATGTCTATTTGAGTAGATTCTTCCGTTGTAGGGGAGTTTACATATGGAAAGATTTGACATTTCATTTCTTTGTACCTGATGTGGTCTAATATTTACAAATATATCACCGTCTATTCGGTACCCTTCCCAAACCTGATTAACCCAAAAGTATTCTATACTTTCGTTATTATCTGGATTTACTTTGTACGTTTCGTCAACAACAACCGACTGTTCTTGACCTAATTCATCAAAATATGTTAGTATTCCCACACGTGCGAAGGATTTCCACACAACATGTAATACTTCCGCAAACCTTTCTGCATCTTGCGATGAGTAGTTTCCGCTGAAAGGAGATATGAACCCCATGCTCTTTTTTTGAGAAGGTTTCTCCAATCTATCTATATCTGCCGGTTTAAGAACATCGTAAAAGTTATCTACAATAGCATTTACGCTCATTATTTTCTTTCTTACACACCAATCTCCGTCTTCTATAAACTGAATATCAGGAGATTTTTCATAATCTACATCTAGAGGAGATACAATTTCATAATCACAGTCATTCATACATACATCTTTATATGTATAACATTCTCCTGCAACTAACCAATCAAAGAATGCAGTTTGAAATTGATCTGGTAATTCGAGTCTATCAATTAGGTAATCAAGAGATTCTTGACCCATAATAGCTCTAATATCTTTGTAATTAGCGTATATTTCTTGTTCTAGCTCTCCTAATTCAGGTAATTCTTCAGTAGGCATACCTGTTTCTACTCCTAATTCATTTAAATCATTAATAAACTTTTGTTCTAGATATTTTTTTAGTTCATCCTTTACAACTACTTGTTGCATAGATTGCATATCAGAATTACGTACAACTACTTGGTGATTAAAAGGTCTTTTTGCTTTTTCACCTAATAATAGATCTACTACAGGTTTTATAATATTGTAATTACGTAATCTTGCAGGAAATCCTTTTGTTTTGTGCTTTTCTGAGTTGTATGGATTGATGACATAGTTGTAGTCATTCTCATTTAGGTTGCCATTGTATGCATCGTAGAATTTATGCATAGCAGATTTATGTTGATTAGAAAATCTACTTCTATCAATATAGGCGTTCATCGAATTTTTCCCCCACTCCCTAGTCTTCCGACTACGTGGAAGCTTTTGCTTAGGAATGCTACTCATATCATTTACAAATTACTGAAAAAATCTTCTATTGAAAAAGGAATCGTCAGATTCTTCATAAGACTCCTCTAGCTCCTTATTATAGAGATCTTTCATGTGAAACATACCAACTAATAAAGCAGAAACACGGTCAAAGTTGCCTTTTTTTCCATATTTTATTAGCTCATCTATCAATGCAATATCATATATGTAATGCAAGTTTAGTTTAGGTAAGCCATCTTCCTGTCTACCTCTTTGTGATTTTAACCAGTCTCTTAAATATATTTCTGCTTGGTTTTTTCTATGTTGTGATCCCATAGATGTACCATAAGTTCTGTTTAGTTTACGTATTTTTACTCCGTCTGTTTTATCAAATATTTCTGCTTCTGGCATAAGATAATTTAGTAGCTTATGTCTTTTTGCATAGGGTATAACTTCACCTCTATCATTTTCAAATCCAATCCTTGCGTTAAAATATTTAGCTAACAGAAATAGATTATAGTTATATTCATCCTGAGTATCTGGTCTACCTACATAAGATGCTACAATCATATCATCTGGTTTAGAATGTGGATTGATTCGTTTAATAACATAAGCTGCACCTAATGAAGCTCCGAATCCATCACTTGCATACGGGTCATGTACTATAAAGTATAGATCATCTGGTATATCTGATCCAGATCCATCAGGAGATTGATATACTACAACACATCCAGAGATATTATCAGTTTTATTATGTGGAAACTTCATAACAGGTCTAACTTTATCACTAGGTCTAAAGATTATTCCTTTATCTGTCTCTACTAACATACCATTTACTGCCATTTTAGTATGTAATCCTGTACGCATCAATTCATTACGCCATGCTACTAGTGCTCCTCCAGGAAACATGTTACCTCTTTGTTGTAAGAAAGCCTCTCTAGGCATCCAAGGATATTCTGTAACATATTTATCTAAGGTATTTGCATCTTTGGCTTCCTTTTTGAGTTGTTCTCTTTTAGCCTCTTCTATTTGCTTAGCAGCTTTGACTAAAGAGTTTCCATTCTCATCCATGTAACCTATTTTGTTTTGAAACGATGGAAAGAAAAAACCACATGTGCTACCTTCTCCTCCTTCATCCCATACATTATCAAAAGGATACAGATCATATGCTTCTGGATTGTAAAACATAGACTCAAAGTCAATTGTACCACCTTCCATATCACCACCTGTACCAAATAAAACAATCTGTCCAGTTACTACACCACCATCCTCAACACAGGGACGTGTTGCTAAATACGATGCTTTTAAATTATTAAATGCACCACACTCTTCAAATATAACTAGTGATGCATCCTTACCTCTTGCAGCATCTGGATTATCTTTGAAAGTAATCGCTTCTACCTCTGATTTATATCCTTTTTCTATGGCTTGTTTATTGATATACTGTAAATAACTTGCTCTCTTATGGTTTATCTTGTCTACAACTTGTCTCCTTTTTTGCCATCCGGTGTGTTCGTTTACAAAATTCATGTAATCAGTGACCATTGTCATAATACCTTTAGGATATAGGTACTTTTTGTCGTGAGCACACAACAATGTGTAAGAATTTTTAGTTGTATTGTACAAATTAGCAGATATGGCAGCATTTTTGTAGCTAAATCCCTTACGTCTAGCTTTTGCTACTATAAGATGCAGTCCTTTAGACGCAGCATCCTCTAATGCATTAAAATAATGGTAGTCTCCGTCCCAAAAATTAGGGAATGATACAGTTTTTAGTCCAGCTTTGCGTTCTCCTATCTGTTCTGTTAGTTTTATTCTGCAAAAATTTAGATAAAAGTAGTGATGTCCTGTAATTCTAGTGTCTCCTACTGTATATCCTTCTTTACATCGTCTAAGTTGCTCTGTCCAATACTCATAAAAAGGTGCACTACCTGGTGGATCTTGGCAATAATAGCCTAATCTTACAAACTTTTGTGCTTCTCTGCTAAACTCCCGTGTATTTACAAACATTATTTTTTTGTGTAGTCCTTTTTTATAGTTTCTACGCTGCCGTCTTCTTTTATTCTAGATATTACTAGATAAAAGCTTTCTCCATTTTCATATTGATGATGACAATAACCCTGTAATCCTTTTAGATCATTTTCTCTTTCTATTGTACCGCTAAAGTTTTTGGTTATGTCTTTATCATATATAAAATGTGCAGCTCCGTATGGTACAAACTCTGATCCAGATTCGTTTCCTTTATCATCTACATGGGTTGTACGTCCACACTGTGGGCAAAATTTCTCAAACTTTATACCATCCTCACCTACATCTGTGATACGTAACTTGTGTCCACAGATACATTTAAGTTTAGAATTAGTATTAAATTTAATTTTTGCCATTAGTCTTCAAACATTCCTTTAGTTCCACCGCCACGAATCTTAGATTCATTAGCTTGTTCTTTTTTAACTTTTTCTTCTAAAGCATTTATTGTATCTATTGCTTTAGGTAATTTCTCAGACACCTCTAGTAGTTTAGTAACATCTTTCATTATGTTACCAATGTCTTTATCTTCCTCTCCATCTACAAGATCTAGAGAGTTTTCTATTTGTGATCGTAATGCATTTATAACTCTAGCAGAAGTTAAGAGTCCTTCTTTGATTGCTTTGAGGCTGGTGATTGTTGGTGTACGCTGAAGTTCATTGTACTTGTCCATGCCCATCTGTACGAGTTTGGTGACTGGAGTGTCTTCGTTAAATTGTAAGTCTTTGATGAGTCTTTGTTTTCTCTCTTCTTTAGGATATATTGAGTAGGGAGATCTATAGTCGCACATGAAGTAAATATAGGATAGTTCTCTGTGTGCGTTACGTTTTTTTCTGTCTTTGTCACTTGTTATTATTTTTTTAAATTCTGGAATGATTTTAGCTTCCGGATCAATCACTATGTTGAAGTTGTCTTCTTTGAAAAGCCTCATGATTTAAATTTTTAAGTCTATTTGGATTTACATGGAACCTACCAAAGTACGATAATCTTACACCGTCAAACTCTCCTTTGCTCATCGTATATGCTAGAAACTGAAACTGAGATTCACATATACTCTCAATCTCTTCTATGTTTCCACCCATCTCCTCCTTTATTTCTTTATATATTTCTTGTTTTAATTTATTCTTTGCCATACTGTTTATTATCTTCCTTGTCCTCTGTACCTAGGTCCATCATAATATTTACCTCCTTTTTGTTTGGTAAACCTGTTCTTAGAATGAACACCTGGTCTTTTTTTTCTAACTTTTTTATAATAATTATTTACTACTTTACGAGCCATCTTCTAAACCTAAATTTACAATATCTGCTGGATTAATCCAACATCTAACAATATATGTATCAAACTCATCAGACGGCATTAGTAAATCATACTCAAAAGATACTTCTCTCGCATGAAACTGTACTTCTTGCATAGAAATAAATGCATATACATTTTCTAACCCAACAACCCTGACATCAATAAAGTATTTCACCATCCTGCATTATAAATTCAAAATTAACCGAATCGGCATTTTTATAATTATAAACTATAGGATGAAAGGTGTACTTAGGTTTACTGTCTTTATTATAAACTAAGACCTTCTTGTCTTTTAAACTTTTGATAGAGTTGTTAAGTATAGCTCTGCCCCATTTCAAATTTTTTGCTACTTGCTTTCTATTAGATATAGAACAAGGATCGTTTATATTTGTTTTAACGAGCTCCATACAAACTTTAATTTCCGTCTTGGTCAGTTTTAAAATTCCATTTACAGTATATAAATAATCCTGAAGGAATCTTTCACTACTTGTTGGTATCTGTACTTTCATTATACTTTATAACTTTTTCTATTTTTCTAGACAGACGTTTTGCAACTAACTGCCTTACATTTTTAAGGAGAAGTATAATACATTGGTTCTCCGCTGAAAAATTTTTCTTTTGTAAACTATAAAATCTATCTATTAAGATATTAATTATCTCTTCATTGGTAGTTCCTGGCTGGAACTTTCCATCTAGCTTTTCGGTAAATTTAATTGTTTGAAATTTTTTGTTGTCTGCGAAGTCGGTTGCTTTATACTCTACTCCTGGTTTAACTATGTCCATTTGATTTATTGTTACTTTACACTCAAATGTATTAATAATATATATCAAATAAAAAAGTTCTTATAGGTGAGTCTATTTATAGAGACTTTTTCTTTCTCTGGTATATATTAACATAATCATACCTAGGTCTAGACCCATGATAGCTTTCTTGTGGCATATCAAGTGTCTCTTTGTTCAAAAAATTTCCCTCTAAATCAAGGATAGTGTATCCCTGAGCTATCAGGAGATTCATTGCATCAACTTGCTCCTGAGCTCTATCAATTATAGAGGTCGTTTTAAAAATTTTGTTATTTCTTTTTACCCTTTTCATAGACCACATATCCATGGGTCTTTAATAACACCACTGCTTCTTGTATTTCTTTATTTAACTTCCTGCAATAATCAAATATCTCACTCTCAAATGCATTTGTTTCATACATAATATATCTATTTTATATATCAAATATAGTAAAAATAAAATAAAGTCTCTATATAATGTAAGACATGGTCCTTTTGTAAAGTCAAATTTATTTATAATCTTTGTTTCCTCAGTCGCAGATCTGTAAGCTGCTAAACTTCAAGTAACCACCCTTGTTGGATCGTGCAAAGCAAGTCGTCTGAGAAAAAGCAGCATATCCTTTAAACTTTTCGTTGCACCCAATGTTATACTTACTCACGCGCATTTACAAAATAAAATAAAAGTTTCCCTGGGGGTGCATTCCTATATATAAAACCCCCCTAGGTATGTTTACAGAGACCACCTACTGTAAACCTCCCCCAGTAAATCTTGCGGGTTAAGTACCCCCCTATAAGAATTGGTACATATTATTAAATAAATCTTACATATAATGAAATTACTTGATTATGTAAGAGCACAGGGTGGCAAGTTTGTCAGAATAGTTGACGGACCTGCTGGTGCATTTGTCAGTTTTACTACATCTACTTTCGATGAAGGTAGTGAAGATGATTGGCATACACTACCCATTGGTAACAAGTCGAAGGACGGGAAACTAGATGAGTTCAATGTGCTCGAGGTTCAGGACAAAGAAAATCCTGATGAGATGATAGCGATTGCGACTGTGAACTTGTATAGCACAAGGGAAGAGTTGGCTGTCTAAGTCATCACACCTACACCTGTGAAGAATAGTAGCAGGTGTTTAGGTTTTAGTATATGATTGTATACAATCTAATTGTATTACCTACATAACCTCCAACAACAAACGGTGGTTGTTTGTGTATAGACTAGGTCTATCGTCTAGGTTTCTACCTATCATCCGACCCAATCTACAATCATACTATTATATTATATAGACTAAATTGTAAGCTAGTCTACAATATGTGCTTACAAATTACATCAAACTTTATAACAATTATTACAATGAAATCAATATTTAAATCTATTTATTACATTTATAAACTGTGTTATCTACAAATAATACAAGATATAAACAGTACAATACCTAATAAGTATCTATCTATTACTGTTAATGTATGGGTATGTTGTCTTATTACGTTAGCCTTAACCGGTATATCATTTGGCATATATCGTGTGTTCATAGTAGACATCTTAATCAATACACTATTATGAAAAAGCATATAACAGATATCAAGGCGTTGCCTACGGGTGTAATATGCGTTCACTTCAAGCTCAAGACGACAATAGAAATAGAAACGTTTAGATCTTGGGAGGACTTTTTGTATAAATATCCCAACTTATATGTAGAAGTATATAAACATAATGTCTGGTGGTCAAAGGTCAAAGAATTTTTGAGCCGGGTATTTATCTTCGGAGGTTTTATCTTATTTCTAATCTGGTTCTATATGACTCATGGCATATAACGAACGAATCTGGTATCAGGCGACTGTTCAAACTGAACATGGTACACGCAAATTCCCAATGAGAGCTAGTCGCAAGCTCTCTCAACGGGACATAGATAACTACAAGTATAACTACCAAGGGGACTTTGTGTCCAATGAGCAGATTATCTTGTGTAAAGAAATCTTAGTCGACTTAGACTTTGATGATAACGGTTCTCCTATACCAACATATGGTACAGAGGAGATTAATTAAATCAATTTTTTAAACCAATAAATCATGTTTTATTCGCACGATGAAGCATCTATGCTTCGTAACATAGAGACTGGACAGTTTCATGTTGCTAAAATAGAAGACGAAATATATAATAAACTACTGAAGTCATATCCAAACGAGTGGCATAATCAAATCAAAGAAGCATTTTTGTTTCGTGATGAGCATATGATATCACAGTTACAAGATTATTTTATGAGGTCAACGGTTACTACCTCTTTCAAAGTAGCCAATTAATTTTAATTATTATTAATTATGAGTATTGTTAGAATTCAATCTATCAGTGATCCGATTGCGGATCGTAACGGTAATAACTACAAAGTTATTACGTTTGAAACACCTGGGTTTAGAGAGGTCGTTGACCCTGCTACAGGTGAGTCTGTACTAGCTATGGCTGCTCCAAAGACAACTAAGAAATGTGTCTGGGAAGAGTCTTATCTAGACGGTACTAAACACTATATGTATAATGCTAAGGAAGGTCAAGCTGTTGCAGGTACTATTTACACTGCACAAGTCGCTGATTATGATATCACTGACGACAATGGTGAGACTAGAACAGTAAATACATATACTGGTTTTGTTCCTGCTTTAGAATCTGATGCTAATTTTCAGTCTGCTGTTAATCAGATGATAAGAGACGCTGGTCAAGAATTGGCTGGTAACTCTGCAAAAGATTTCAATGTTGCCGCTGAGCACCAAGAAATCGAGGAAGCAGCTAAGGTTTCTGTAGAGGAGCAAGTTAATGAAGATTCGTTCGCTGAATAATATTAGTTTGGTGTGCGAGAGATAGAGTGTAAGGCACTGGTCTTTAAGTAAGATTTATTCCGGTGCCTTCCTCTATTTTATAACCATATAAATTTTTTGACATGCAAAGAAAAAGAAAAATAGGTACTCTACAAGTTACAGATACTAACGACATAAAGTATAGACAAGGTCGTAGTAAAAGAAAACTTAGAGAACAATATAAGTTTACATTTGTATCTATAGTTGGATTAATAATAACATTCTTACTTATAGCTGTTGCAACTCAGTGTTCATACGCTCAACAATACAACTATGAGAATAAGTATACAACAATATTAGATGAGTTTGATACTCCACAGGATTACAAACGAAAGAACTATGATGAGTATTCATTATGGTTATACAATTTACCTATACATACAGGTTATGCTAGATATCACAATGGTGGTATTGTGAAAGGCAAAGGCAGAACATAC
>CEUT01007690.1_pt1 | contig 20943 bp, 22 predicted proteins | sample 531401 | NCBI WGS metagenome assembly CEUT01 (sample SAMEA2622821, study PRJEB7988) | marine metagenome | biome: marine biome (ENVO:00000447); feature: surface water layer (ENVO:00002042); material: "saline water (ENVO:00002010), including plankton (ENVO:xxxxxxxx)" | depth 5 m | reverse complement strand
AAATTTGATAATATTCCTACAAAAGAAGAAGTAATAAGTCGCTGGAGCGAATTAGATCCGGATGAGAATTACTGTCTTGTTTTATATCCTAGAACTAGAGATCATAATAAGGTAGATCTAAGTCAAATATATTCAGTCATAAGAAGCTTAGGCTATAAGATAATAGTAAAAACTAGAGGAAAAGACCCAGTACAAAATAAAGATCTGCGGGGAGACATATACATCGAAGATGGGACTTGGTCACCTCATCCGACTGTTGAAATGCTAAAAGTAAGCGATTTTATGATTAACTTTGATTCAACGGCGATAGAAGAATCAGTAATGCTCAGAGTGCCTGTTATTAATTTTAGAGTTAAACCCTTCAGCCCAATGCTTCCCTTTTTATATGATTATGATTACTGTAGACAAATAGTTCCAGGTTTAAGCTCAGAAGAGATGTCAGACGAAATAAAAAAAGCCGTTAAGCACGTTATCTCGAAAGATTTTACAGAAGACTTCGACAAAGCCTTAAAAGAAAATCTGTATAGCCATAAAGAAGCATCAAAAAAAATAGTTGATTTTTTGGTAAAAAATGTCTAATTCTATATGTGTGATCTTGGCAAGATCCGGATCAAAAGGAATTCCTAACAAGAATATTGCAGACGTAGGGGGAAAACCTCTTCTGTCATGGACAATAGAGGCTGCAGTAAATTCTGAAAGATTTGACGAAGTTGTGGTTTCCACAGACTCCGAAGATATTGTAAAAATAGCAGAAAAATTCGGAGCCGAAGCTCCTTTTATTAGGCCTAAGCATCTCTCAACAGACGATGCGACTTCCAGGGATGCACTAAAGCATGCTGTAGCTGAGATCGAAATATTAAAGAATAAGAAATACGACGTCATATGCGAACTTCAGTGTACTTCTCCCTTTAGAAGCTGGAAGCATGTTCAAGAATCTTACGATTTGTTTATTAGCAACAGAGAGAGATGTGATAGCGTTGTTTCTTTTTACGAACTTAATCACTTCCACCCTTTCAAGATAAAGAAAATAAAAAATGACGGAACAATCTCTCACATCTGCAGTCATTTTGTAGAGAAAACCACAGGTAGAAGGCAGGACCTAAAAGGTTATTATGCAAGAAACGGAGCCATCTTCATTATGAGCAGAGATACCCTGTTCTTAAACAACAGCAGGATGGGAAATAATATTATACCATACCTAATGTCAGAAGAAGACTCGGTTAATATCGATACTCCTCTTGACTTAGAGATAGCAAGGTTTCTGGCCCAAAGAGAATTAAAAAATGAAAATTAGTTTTGTCATTAGATCTAGAAATGAAGAAAGATGGATCGGCCACACAATCCAGTCTGTTGTTTCTTGCTTTGGCAAAGATTCTGAAATCATAATAGTCGATAACCAGTCCTCAGACGATACGCTTGAGATAGTAAAGCTATTTCCTAAGAGGTTTCATAACATAGAAGTTTTCACTATCGAGAGAAGCAAATATACACCAGGAAAGTCTCTTAACTTAGGTATTTCTAAATGTTCTGGCGACATCATTTGCATAATATCATCTCACTGTGTAGTTAGAGATTTTGATTTAGGCATTCTAAAAAGCCATTTTGAAGATCCTTGTGTCTTTGGTGTTATGGGAAAACAAGTTCCTTTTTATCGAGGAATGAAAAAGAAGATGAGATATATCTGGAAAAATTTTGACGTTCAAAAAACCGTAGTAAACCCGATGGAAGATATTGGTTTTGTAAGGCCTTTCTTTCATAATGCATTTTCTTTTATTAGAAAGTCTGACTGGGAAGCTGTTAATTTTGACGAAGATCTTGCAGGAAAAGAAGATCGATACTGGGCAGAAAAACTAATATCAGATGGTAAAAAATTCATCCTTGACCCAAGATTAAGCGTGGATCACCACTGGACTCCAAAAGGAGCCACCTGGAGCTAAATTTATTCTGTCAATAAAGATCGAAACACTTCTCAAAAACTTAATATAATAATTCATTAGAAAGGGTGCTATCTATGACTAATAAAGTAAAAATTATCGCTGAGATTGGTGCAAACCACAATGGCGAAATGTCGCTAGCTAAGGAAATGATCGAAGCTGCAAAGGAGTCCGGCGCTGACTACGCAAAGTTTCAGTCTTGGAAGTCAGAGACTTTGATCAAAGGACCTTGGGATGATGATTCTAAGCCCTTTTTCCAGTTCAAGAACAAAAGAGACTTTTACAATAATGCACAGCTTTCAGACGATGATCACTTTGAGCTCATTGCCCACTGCAATAAAGTAGGAATTGACTTTCTAACAACTTGCTTTGATCGCGGTCGTGTAGATTTTCTAACTAGATTAGGAATGAAAGATATTAAGATTGCTAGCAGCGATGCAACGAGTTTTGGAATGATTGACGACCTTTGTGATAATTTTGAAAGAATTATCATATCAACCGGAATGACAAAGCTCAAAGAAGTAGATGATCTTGTTAGGCATCTTAACGCTAAGGAAAAAGATTATGCTCTCCTTCACTGCGTTTCAATGTATCCAACTCCGCTAGAAAGTATTAGCATTCCTAGGCTTTACGCGATTCGTGATGCTGTGGGTAATTCTGGTGACTTTGGCATAAGTGATCACAGCTTAGGATCTATGTTTCCTAAGGTGGCTGTTTCTTTGGGCGCTACTTGGATTGAAAAGCATTTCACCACTGACAAGGAAATACCCGGCCCAGACAATTTTATGAGCATCACTCCTGACGAACTAAGAGATATTAGAAATTTTTGTAATGATTTTGAGTCCCTTGGGCATAGCGTTCCCGCAGAAGTACACGACCAGGAGCTTGACTTAAGAGAATTAATTAAAGACAGGTTTGGTAACAATAGATGAAAGTCGTCCACAAGCCCTGGGGAAAAGAAGTTTGGCTCGAGCTAAATGACAAATATTGCTACAAGCGCATTTACATAAATGCAGGGCACCGGACAAGCTATCAATATCATTTAGAAAAATTAGAGACTAACTATCTTATTGAAGGAAAAGCAGAAATATGGCTTGAAAATGAAGAGGGTGTAGTTGAAAAGACCATCATGACCGCTGGTGACTTTTTTACCGTTGTCCCGCCTCGAAAGCACCGAGTAATAGCATTAACTGATATAATACTGCAAGAAGTCTCAACTCCTGAAGTTGATGATGTTGTAAGAATTCAAGATGATACTAAGCGAGAAGATGGTCGCCTAGAGTACGAACACATGAAGCCGGCTCTTTGCATAGTCTGTGCCGGAAAAGGCTCTAGGATGGGAGCTTACTCTAATTTAGTCAATAAGGGTCTTCTTCCTATAGAAAATAAAGCTGTAATCTCGCACATTATTGACTCAATGCCAAGAGAATATGATATTGTAATAGCACTTGGTCATCTAGGAAATCAAATAAGAGAATACTGTAAGGCTATTCACGCAGATAGATCCATTACTTTTGTCGAAGTGGAGGATTATGAAGGTGAAGGAACTGGCCCTGGTACTTCTCTGCTAGCTTGTAAAGACCACTTGAAAAGACCGTTTTATTTCATTACAGCAGACTGTCTTATCAAAGGAAAAATACCCGATATTACTAATTGGCTTGCAGTTAAGCACACAAGCATACCCGAGGCATATTCTACTGTAAAGGTAGAAGGTGAAAAATTGACTGCTTTTATGAACAAGAGCAAAGAAGGGTATGATCATGCTTTTACGGGATTCTGCGCCATACTAAACTATGATATTTTTTGGAATCAGCTTGAGAAAAACATAGGAAATTCTGGAGAAATGGTCAGCGCTTTCTACGATATTAGTAGTTATCCTGCTATGGGTTACCACGTTTTAGACTGGTATGATCTTGGAACAATTGAAAACTATTCAAATGCGCTTTCAAAGCTAACAAAAGAAAAATTTGGAATCCCTAAATCCAGCGGTCAGTTTCTTTATAAGGTTGACAATAAGATCGCGAAAATGTTTCAGGAAAGCGTAGCTGACAAAGTTGAAAGAGCTAAAACTTTAGAGGGTTTAGCACCGAGAATATTGCACGAAGGAGATAAGATCTTCACTTATGAGTGGATTGAAGGAACAACTCTTTATGAGTCAAAGGATAAATACCGCGATTTTTTTAAGTGGGCAGAAGAAATGCTCTGGAAGAAAGAAGACGTAGATATCAAAAGCTTTTGTCATGAATTTTATAAGACCAAGACAACAAAGCGCCTGCAGATGTTTCTAGATAAGAAGGCATCACCTGCAGCATATCTTCAAAACCACACAATAAACGGAGAGAAGTGCAGGCCTATTTCTGAGTATATGGAAAAAATTAACTGGAAAGAGATTTGCGATACTTCAATTGCTACGAAGATATACCACGGAGACCTACAGTTTGACAATGTTATTGTAACTGAAGAAGATGACTTTAAGCTAATAGACTGGAGAGATACTTTCGGTTCACAGTCGGAGTACGGAGATGTTTACTACGATCTTGCAAAGCTCTACGGTGGCTTAATAATGAACTACTCGTATATGAAGTCAGAGCAAAACTACAGCTTTTATAAAAACGACAGAGAAGTAAGATACACATTTAAGCAAGACCAGTCTGACCTTGAGATAAGATCTTATTTTAAACAGTGGGTAACTGGTCTAGGTTTTGACTTTGAAAAAATAAGAAAAATTACATCTCTAATCTATCTTAATATGTCTCCTCTTCATGAAAACGGCTTCGACGATCTTCTGTTTTTTCACAGCATATCGTTAATGGAAAAAATTTACGGTGAAAATAAATAAAAACACCCAGGTGTTCGGATCCTTCTCTAAAAGCCCAGGCAACAGAGGTTGCAGCTTATTCAATGCTGCATTTGATTATCACCAAATTGATGCAATTTATAAGTCTTTCAGAGTTGAAGATATTGAAAAAGGTGTAGAGTCTGCTAGGTGTCTAAACTTCAGTGGCTTTGCTGTGTCAATGCCTTTTAAGGTCGAGGTTTTAAAATTTGTTGATGAAGTGTCTGATATCGCAAAAAAATGTGGATCTGCTAATACTGTTATTAATAAAGATGGTAAGCTTACAGCTTTTAACACAGACTATTTGGCTGTATCACAATTCATCAAGGCAGTGACAGGACAAATTGGAAGCGACTCCGGAAGACTAGAAGAGCTTTTAGAGAGCAATATACCTTTTTACGTGCTTGGAAACGGAGGTTACGCAAGTTCAGTGTCAATGGTAGCATCTGACATGGGCGTAATACCAAAGAAGATAACTAGAAAAAATTGGCAAGAAATCCCGAGCATAAAGAATAGCATAGTTTTTAATTGCACCCCTGTAGAAAAAATAGATCTTCCAGAAGGAAGCATATTAATAAATGCTCCAACTTCCACATCTACCGGAAGAATGCTTGGAATTATGCAAGCTAGTCATCAATACTTTTTATATACGGGAAAGAGGTTTCCTTTCAATTATGATGCCTAAGTTTTTTATTGGCCCTATGTCAAAAAATATAGTTGATGCTGTGGTAGAATACACCAATGACACCGGAGTAAATGTCGGTCTAATACCCTCAAGAAGACAAGTAGAGTTTAGTGGCGGTTACGTCAACAACTGGAAAACTAGAGATTTTGCTGAGTATGTCAGAAGTAAAACTCAGAACGTGATGTTGGTAAGAGATCATGCAGGCCCTATGCAGGGAAATGATCCTGATGACGGAACCGAGTCTTTAAAGTTTGATATACTTCATTTTGACCTGATTCATATCGATCCCTGGAAGAAAGCACAGACTTATGAGGAGGGCCTCAAAGACACAATATCTCTCATTAACATGTGCGAGAACACCAATGACTTTTCAAGAAAAAACATCAGCTATGAAGTTGCCACTGAAGAGTCTATCAGAAAATTTACTCCCGAAGAGCTAAAGAGGTTTATTTCAGATCTTGAGAAAAGCCTTACTTGCTCTGCTTTTAAAAGAATAAAATATTTAGTAGTTCAGTCAGGAACAGCCCTCGAGGAGAATCACAACACAGGCGAATACGACAAAGATCGCCTTTTAAAAATGGTAGATGTTGCTAGAAGTTTTGGTAAAATTTCCAAAGAGCACAATGGTGACTACCTTGAAAACAAATTAGTAAAAGAAAAGTTTGATATCGGCTTAGACTCTATTAATATCGCACCAGAGTTTGGTCAGATACAGACAAAAGTCTATATACAAAAAATAGAGGAGCAGTGCCCAGACGCAATGGAAGATTTTTTTAACATCTGTCTAGAAAGCGGAAGATGGAAAAAGTGGGTAAAAAAAGACTTTAAGCCAAGGGAAAACAAAGTTGAGCTCATAAACATTTGTGGCCACTATGTCTTCTCAAATAAAAATTTCCTAGAAAAGGTTCATTCTAGAGTTTTTGGTGTAGAATTAGATGTTAAGAATAAAATAACAGAGAGGCTGATTGAGCTAAATGAGCACACGACCTAAAACAATTTTTTTAGACATTGATGGGACACTTGTAAAACATCCAGGCGGCTCGACTGAGATAACCGATCCAGGTTACAATTTAGCGGTTTTGCCAGGAACTAGAGATAAGCTTACCGACTGGGATCGAAAAGGTTACAATATTGTCTTGACAACCGGGCGAAGAGAAGGGCAGCGAGCAGCGACTGAAGCACAACTATCTCGTGCAGGAATTATTTATGACCAGCTTGTCATGGGTATCGGAGGCGGATCCAGATATCTTGTTAATGACATGAAAGAAAACGGGGAACTAACTGCCTTTGCAATTAATTTAAAAAGAAACGAGGAAGGGATTTCGACAATAGATGTTTGATAAAAGCTTTCTATTAAGATTTCAAGATAAAAATGAAAGAACAGTACAACAAAGAAGGATTTAAGCTTTTTAAAGGAGTCTTTACAAGGGGCTTTTGTGAAGAGCTTAAGCAATACAATGAGACTTTGCCTCCAAAGGTCATGATTCCTGGAACTAATATTCCCTGGGGGTGGGGAAATCTACTTGGAAAAGGACCATATAAAAAAATTTCAGAATGCAAAGAAATAAATAATTTTTGTAAACAGATCTTAGGAGAAGGCTACGTCTTCAATCATTTATTCGTACACAATAAAGTGCCCTGGTGTGGCCTGAGAGAAGACTTTCATCAAGAAGTATTTAATATCAGCACGTTTGCTCCCGGTTATTCTCCGAAAAACGACTGGCACAAATTTATGCAAATTTATATTCCGCTCGATGATCAAAATCTTGAGAACGGCGGCTTAAAAATAATTCCCGGGACACCACAGGAAGGTATTCTTAATCATCTGGACATTTTAGGGCCTAACTTAGGTCATAAAAGAAGAGTTACTAATGATGACCTAGACAGAGTTTTTAAAAAGTATGGCATAGTAAATTGCGAATTGAATGCAGGCGATGTTTTGTGCTTTAATCACCTCTTAGTGCACGGATCTACTTCTAATCACAGTCCTTACCCACGCAGAGCAATTGTTTTGCAGGCGAGAAAAGATGACATTCCAAAGGACGAAAACGTACTTAAGCAAGAAACTAAGTATAGGACTAACTTTGTAATAAAGATGATAAAAAATAGACTAGAAACCTTAGAGAAAAAAGATATTTATAAAGACTCCAACTTAGAAATACATGAAAAAGTAGACAAATAGGAATGTGTATAATTGAGCTCAGAATTCAAAACCAAGAAAAAAGACAGCACGCTTGCAAAGCGTGAAGCAGAGAATCTCAGCTCAGATACAAGCTCAATCATAGCTAAATTTCCTAAAAACTGTTTGATAGAGTTGACAAATGCTTGCAACCACGCGTGTATTTTTTGCACCAACCCACGCCAAGTCAGAAAAATAGGGCGTTTAGACTATCAAATGTTCGAGCGATTTATTACTGATGCAGTTCCGCTTGGTCTAGAAGAAGTAGGTTTGTATTCTACGGGGGAACCTTTTATAACAAAAGACATTGACAAGTATGTTTCTTTCTGCAAAGAAAATGGCGTAAAGTATGTGTATATCACTACAAACGGTGCGCTTGCTACAGAAGAAAAAATTAAAAAATGCATTGATGCGGGCCTGAACAGTATTAAGTTTTCTGTGAATGCTGGGACTAGAGAGACATATAAACTTATTCACGGAAGAGACGACTTTGAAAAAGTGGTTGACATAATAAGATTTACACATCAATATAGAGAAAAAAACAATATAAGTGACTTAAAAATTTATGCAAGCTGTGTTGTTACTAGATTTACTGAGGACGAAAAAGAAAATCTAGAAAAAGAGATACTTGCATTTGTAGACCAGATGGCTTTTTACGATGTTTCACCCCAGGCAGGTCAGACGCTTAAATATTTTGATGCTATGTCTCTTTCTAAAGACGCTGAAGATTCTTATGAGCCAGGACCCTGTGCAATGCTTTGGAATAAAATACACTTAACCCGAGAGGGCTATCTTAGTTTATGCTGCATAGATTACGAAAATTCTTTGACTTACGCAGACCTCAACAAGGAAAGCCTCAAAGATGCGTGGAACAATACTGTAATTCAAGAGATGAGAAAGCGCCATCAGACGCAAGATCTAGAAGGCACTTTGTGTCATAACTGCTTGTACAAAGAGGATAAGCCTGTTTTTCCGCTGACTGATATAGGACGCGAACAAGATGATTTAAAAAATGAGGTAGCTTTTAACAAGCCGAAAGGTGTTAAAAATCTTATGACGACAATTGACAAGCTCGAAGAAAGCAAAAAATGATTTTCAACTGCGAGCCTCAAGTCAGTGAGAAGGATATTGAAAGTGTCGTTTCATGCATGAGAAAAGGCATTGCAAGCCCTGAACATATTGCAGATGTTGAAAAAAAGATGGCGTCAATGTTCGGGACTCCTTGCGTGGTGGTTTCAAGTGGAACATCTGCCTTACACCTTTCATTAATGTCCATGGGTGTCGGTCCCGGGGATGAAGTAATATGCCCAGATCTAACTTTTGCTGCAACTTGGAATGCCATTGAACACGTAGGCGCAACTCCAGTTTTTGCGGATGTAGACAGCGAAACTTGGTGTATTAATGCTGATCAAGTAAACCAAATGATCACAAATAAAACCAAGGCTGTAATTAGCGTAGATCTTTTTGGCAACCCTTGCGATTATAACTCTCTAAAAAAAATTTGCGATGAAAGAGATCTGCATCTTATTTTAGATTCTGCAGAGTCACTGGGGTCAAAGTATAATAACGGTACTGTCTTGAAGATAGGCGATGCAGCGTGCGTAAGCTTTAATCTTAACAAGATAGTGACGTCGTCAGGTGGAGGAGCAGTTTTTTCTGAAAACATTGACGTGCTAAATCAAGTAAAAAAAATAGCTAATCAAAGCAAGGTTGGATCTGCGTATGATTATGATGGGCTCGGATACAACTATAGGATGCCAGCTATTTGCGCAGCACTTCTTAGCTCTCAATTAGATGATCTTAGCAAATACATCACGCGGAAGAGACAGATACATGATCTCTATAGATCGAAGCTAGAAGATTTAAACGTTAAATATCCTGTGATCACGCAAGGGGGAGAGACAAACTACTGGGTTCCGGCTGTTCTTTTTTCATCACAGAGAGCTCGTGATAACGTATCAGCTGCTTTACTAGAAAACAAAATTGAATCAAAGCTTCTTTTCACTCCTGCTACTCTTGTAAAATGGATAAAATCAAAATACAATTACAGTGAGAACAAAGTAAGCAAAGATATATTTCAAAGATCTTTAATATTGCCTTCTTCTCTTTCGCTTTCTGAAGTAGAAGTTGATGTAATTTGTAAGACAATTAAGAGTGCGTTGACATGAACTTAGCAGGAAAAGTAGTTTTAGTTACAGGCGCCGGCGGGTCTATAGGCTCACAAATTTGTGAGAATTTACTTGAAAGAAAAGCTGCTCAAATCAAGTGTTTTGACAATTCTGAATATTCCCTGTATAGGCTGTCTCAAAAAATAAGCAACCCTGAAAAGTGCAGATTTTTACTAGGGGATGTCAGAGACAAAGATCGCCTGGAGCGCGCGGTCGCAGACTCAGATATTGTTATTCATGCTGCAGCTCTCAAGCACGTAAAATTTTGTGAATTTAATCCTGACGAGGCCTTTAAGACAAATGTGCTTGGAACACAAAACGTTGTTGACGCATGTAGAAAGCAGAATGTTGATCATTCCATTCTCATATCCACAGATAAAGCGGCTCGCCCACTCTCTGTAATGGGCACCACAAAATCTTTAGCTGAAAAAGTTTTTATAAACGCACCTGAGAGAAGCAAGAAGAACAAAACACTTTTCACCGTTGTCCGATTTGGTAACGTATTCGGAACAGCAGGATCCGTAATTGAGACTTTCTATAACCAGATTCAATTAGGAAGCCCTATTACTCTTACTGATGTGAACATTTCTAGGTACTTTATTTCTGTTAAGAACGCCGCAGATTTAGTTTTAGACTGTCTAGATCTCACACAGGGAGAAAGTGAAACTCCTATTTTCATCTTAAAGATGAAGAAAGCAAAGATCAAGACAGTCGCTGAAAAGATGTTAAAAATACTCAGACCCAAGTCTAAGCTTTCTTTTGACGTCATTGGCTTGCTACCCGGAGAAAAATTTGATGAAATATTAGTGTCTGATGAAGAACTAAAATTCTGTAAAGAAGACGAAAAATACTTGATAATAACTAGAGAGATGCAAAAAGACAAAGCTTCTCTGGCGAGCAGCTTTATGGAAGATCAAGAAGTAGAAAAAATGGTTTTCGACTGGCTTAATGAGAGAAGATTGATATGAATATTTTAGTGGTAGGATTTTGTGGATCGATGGGTAAACGAAGGGTCAGGTGTCTAAAGCGTCTAGGGTACACGAATATCGCGGGCTTTGACATATCAGAAAATTCTAAAGAAGTCGCACAGAAGATAGGCGTGAATCAGATAAAAGACATCAGCGATTTTTCTAACGGTATTGTTGTCCTGTCAACACCTCCAAAGCACCACATAGACTTATCAAAGCAGTTTCTAAGTCAAGGATGTCATGTTTTTTGCGAAGCTTCCGTTGTTCCTAATGATAGACATCACTATGAAGAAATATCTAGACTTTCCAGCCAGAATAAAAGTATTTTCTTTCCGTCTGCAACAATAAAGTTTAAGCAGTCTATTTCTCACATAAAACAAAATATGAGCAAAATAGGTCGAGTTCATTCGTATGATTATAGGTGTGCAGGAAATCTTAGAGACTGGCATCCGTGGCAGGACATAAAAGACTATTATGTATCCGACCCCATCACCGGTGCTGGAAGAGAGATTGCAGCTTTTGAGCTTGGTTGGCTAACATGGCTGTTTGGAATTGATGCAAAAATTCATGGAGCGGCTGTTATGGGCCTGAGCGAAATTGCAGATGAAACCGGAATAGATGACTTGTATTCTTTTCTTATAGGACACTCAAATGAGAAAGGTCTAATACAGGGTTCTGCAACTATAGATGTCTTTAGTCATAAACCCTATAGGGTCTTAAGAATTATTGGTGAAGAGGGCAACATAGAGTTTGACTGGGTTGAAAATTACGTCAGAATATATGATGAAAATGGAAAGATTGTAGATGAGTATGTTGAGGCTAACGCAGAAGCACACGAAGGCTACAATGAATTCTCAACAGAAAGAATGTATGATGATGAACTCAGAAACTTCTTTGATACTGTACATAATAATTCCGCGCCAGAGTGCAACTTATCTGAGGATTACAAAGTCTTAGAGCTGGTAGAAAAAATAGAATTAATCGGCGGAAGTCACAGTGATATTCACGGCTCATCAAACTAATTTTATTCCTTACGCAGGATTTTGGCTAAGGGCGGATAAAGCTGATACTTTCGGCTTAATGTCAACTGCGCAGTATGGAAAAGGTAATCTTCACAATCGCGTCCTAGTAGGCGATGAAGAAAAGAACCAGTGGTTGACTGTGCCCGTAGAAGTAAATCTCGGCGATAAAATAAATCAAGTAAAAATAGCACGATCTTGCAAGATGAAAAAAATTCTAGGCGGGATTACAGAAAAATACTCAAGATATCCTCTTTGGAGTCAGTATGGCCCAGAAATAAAGTCTAAGATACAGAAGTTTGGGCCGGGAGATTTACTAGTAGACCTAAACTTAGAACTTATCTTTTCTCTAATAGAGATGCTGGAGATAAACACGAGATTTATTGAGGTGGTCTCCAGAACGGAAAATTCAGCATCTAAAAATTTATCCACTTGGTGTATGGAAAATCAATGCAGTACGTATCTTTCTGGTATGGGAGGTAGAAACTACCTTGATCACAACGCCTTTGATCAAGAGGGCATAGCTGTGAAATATCATGACCCAGTTATTAAAAAAGGTTTTGGCAAAGTTTCTATCTTGACTGCACTGATGTCAATGGGAGAAAAATGGAGAGACATAGGCACTGATTCCAGGGTGATAGATGGCTAGAAAAATTTCTAAAATTGGAGTTGTCACTGGAAACAGATCTGAATACGGTATTCTTCGACCCCTAATCTTCGAATTAGAAAAATCAAAAGAATTTAGCGTTTTTATATTAGCAACAGGAACTCACACGCTGTCTGAATATGGCAGCACAATTGAGGAAATAAAAAAAGACTGTTCATGTCCTGTCTTTGGCCGGGAAATGTATGATGAGAATGTCAAAGGAGACCACTATTTTTCTACTGGATTATCAAGAGGGATAGAAACTGCTTCGAATATCTTTGCTAAAGAATCACCTGATTTAGTTATAGTTTTAGGTGACAGACTTGAAGCACTGGCAGGATGTCTTGCTGCAGCATGCCTAAAGATTCCTATCGCACATATTCATGGCGGAGACAAGACCGATGATGGTCATATAGATGAGTCAATTAGACACTCAATTAGTAGGTTTTCTCATCTTCATTTCGCTGCAGTTTCTGATCACGCTGAAAGGCTTGTCAAGATGGGAGAATCTCCTCATCGAGTTTATGATGTGGGTGCACTCGGCCTGGATTCAATAGTTTCTAAAAAGAACTTTCAAAGGAAAGATATTCTCTCAAAACTTTCTTGTGAAGATTTTTTAACCGATAAGCTTGCTTTATGCCTTTTTCATTCTACAGATGATATCGAAGAGCATGCACACAAGGACGTAGAAAGGATATTTGAATGCCTTAGTTCTGTAGGTGCATCTTCAATCTGGATTCATCCAAATAATGACAAGGGAAACAATAAGGTTGTAGCTGCTATAAAAAAGATGTCAAGAAATACAAGAACAAAGTCTTTTGTCAATCTTGATCATGATGACTATGTTTCATTACTCTCTTCTGTGGATGTCCTAGTAGGAAATTCCAGCTCAGGAATAATAGAAGCGGCATCACTTGGAGTTCCCGTAGTTAATGTCGGCTCTAGGAACAGAGACAGAATAGCTAGTGAAAATGTCATATTTGTAGGTACTAGTAGAGAAGAAATTCTATCCGGGATCCAGAAATCCCTGCAGGACGAATCTTTCAAGCTCAAAGTAAAGAAAATTGAAAACGTTTATGGGTCTGGAAACACTGCAAAAAAAATAGTTAGCATACTGAAAAAAGTGAACATTGACGATTATTTTGTTAAAAAGCTAATAGAGTATTAGTCATGAAAAAAATTTTGGTATTAGCTCCTCACGCTGACGATGAAGTATTAGGTTGCGGAGGATTTTTAGCACAATTATCTGCTCAAGGAAGCAGCATCGGAATATGCTATGTGACAAGTCCTACTGAGCCAATGTGGTCTCACGAATACGTCAGCGAAAGAAAAAATCAAATACAGAAAATAAGCAAAATACTGAGAGGTTCTCACATATTTGAACTGGAGTACGAGGCTGCATCTTTGTCTACAGTCGACCAGTCTAAGCTTGCCCTAAAGATTCATGGTATTGTAAAAGAGTTTGATCCTGATACTTTGCTTTCTCCTTTTCTAGGAGATCTTCACACAGATCATAGTATTATCAATAAAGCAGCCTTGGTTGCTTCTAGGCCTCATGCTTGCAATGTCAAAAATTTCCTAGAATACGAAACGCTGTCAGAGACTGACTGGGGTACTTCGCCATTTTTTCCAAATTTTCATGTAGACATTTCTGATTTCCTGGAAGAAAAAATAAGAATGATGAAGGTTTACGATAATGAGCTTAGAAACTTTCCTCACCCCAGGTCTCTGAAAGGGATTTCTGCCTTGGCTGCAAAAAGAGGAACAGAGGTTTGTGTTGAAGCCGCAGAAGCTTTTGTAGTTAGAAGGATGATTAAATGAAAACTCTTGCAGTAATTCCTGCTCGAGGAGGTAGCAAGGGTCTTCCAGGAAAAAATATTAAAAAATTTTTAGGTCACCCCCTTATAGCTTGGTCAATAAAAAGGGCGCTTGATAGTGATCTTATCGATGACGTAATTGTATCTACGGATGACGAAGATATAGCTAGAATAGCTTTAGAATACGGAGCTGATGTTCCATTCATGCGACCTGACGAATATGCTACAGATGAATCTCCTACATCAGAGGCACTACTACATCTTCTTGAAAAGACAAGAGATAAGAATTATGACGTTATGGTTCTTCTGGAGCCAACTTCACCGCTTAGAAAAGTAAGCGACATTGATGAATGCCTTAGAGAATTTTTTGATAGATATGAGGAAATAGATGCCCTCACATCACTCGGCAAGGTATCGTTAGTTCACCCAACTATATGCAAGAAAATAGATCAGGACAACAAAATAGTTGACTTCATAGATTCTTCACAAAAATCTTCAAGAAGGCAAGACTTAGAAGCTGCTTACTTTCCTTACGGCGTTTTTTACGGAGTAAAAGTTTCTTCGTTTTTGAAAAATCACACATTTTATCAAGATCGCCTCGGCTATTTTCTGATTGATGAGTGGCAAAATTACGAGATAGACAACGCAGTTGATTTTGAGGTTTGTCAAGCTATTGCCAAGCTAAAGGGTATGAAGATTTTATGAGTAAAAGATTTAAAGAGTGGAAGAATCCCATCATAAAAGACGGAGAGTTGACAAAGTGGAATTGGATGGTTCAAGGCGCTGAAAATTTAGAACTCGGAAAGAACACAGACATTGGAGCATTTACATACTTGAATGCTTCTAGTGGGATGACTATATGCGAAGACGTTCAAATAGGCTCTCACTGTGCCATATACACAGTCAGCACAATAGATGAAAAAGAAGGTCCAGTTTTTATTGGCAAGAATGCTCGGATAGGATCACACACAACAATAATGCCAGGAGTTACTATTGGTGAAAATGCCGTGGTAGGTGCACATTCTTTTGTTAATAAAAATGTTCCTGACAATAAAGTGGCATTTGGTGTGCCTGCCAAAATAATTGAGAAAAAAGATAATGAATAATCTAAAACTACCTAATGTGATTTTGTACTTCTGCGGCATTCACAACTCACATCCACAAAAATACCTACAACTTCACAACGAACTGTCAAAAAACTGTGATGTTTTATCGCTGATTGACGGGGGTAAGTGGGGCCTTTCTGAAGAAAAGATATTAAAGTATAGAGGAGATAAATTCCCCTTAGAGAATGTTAAGGTCGTAGATCCTGGAACAGCATTTCAAGTAATACATCAAGCAGGACAAGCCTTAAAAAACGCATCATTCAATCCTGTCTGCGTAATGTCTTCTAACTACAGAAAGGGACATGTTGAAAATGCCGATGTAAATTGTGCAAGATCAGCAGGATTTGCAACCGTGCAAATAAGCGAAATGGCAAATGAGTTCTACTATGCCGGCGCCGATTATTCCAGCGTCTTGAGCAAGAAATTTGAGTCAATTTACACACATAAGAATTACGGAAATAGCAAGATGCTTTACTCTAACTGCCTTCTTTGGGACGTCGTAGATCCCGGTGAATCCATGCAGCTTTCGAGAGAAGAGTTTTGTTTGAAATATGGATTAGATCCTTCGCTGCCTGTATTTGTGTGGGGCCCTGATGCGATCCAGTGTCAACATCAAGAAGCGCAAGAGGTTTATAAAGAAGTTTGCAAGATTCCCAATGTGATTTTAAAATTGCACCCTAATGAAGTTCGAAGACATAAGGCTGAAAGATTCGGTGGAAAATGGTCATATGAACTGTTTACAGACAGAAAAGTACCTGTTCTAGACCCCCTAGACACCCACTGGGCTTTTACTTATATGGATGCCCTTATAAACTATCAATCGACCCTCTCAATGGAGGTTCCTATGTATAATAAGCCCACCATATACGTGAACACGAACAGCGAAAACAATTTACTTTTTAATGAAGAGGCAAAAAGAGCGCACTTCAGTGAATATGATTTTGAGTGGGTAGGATCGAGCTGTGAAGCAAATCAAATAGTCGAGTATGTGAAAGATCCTAAAAATTATCAGGTAGACGCAGTACAATACGAAGAATATAGAAAAAAATATCTTCATGAACCTGCTGTTCCTGCTTACAAATTGCTTTCACAGCAAATATTGGACATCTTATGAATTCTTATAGTAGCAGACTAAACAATTTAATACCCGGAGGTTGTCACACCTATAGTCGCGGAGACGACCAGTTTCCTGCAAATGCTCCTCAAATTTTAACAAGAGGTAAGGGAGCTCATGTCTGGTGTCCCGAGAGAAAATATCTTGACTATGGGATGGGACTTCGTGCTATTACTCTGGGGTATGCAGATGAAAGAGTGAATTCAGCAGCAATTGAACAGATTAACAACGGAAACAATCTAACAAGAGCATCAGCAATAGAACTGGCTGCGGCCGAAACAATGCTTGACTTGATACCTGGTGCTGAAATGGTAAAGTTTGCAAAGAATGGATCCAACGTTACAACAGCTGCAGTGAAATTGGCGAGGGCCTACACGGGAAAAAAATATGTTGCTCGATGTAGCCAGCATCCTTTCTTTTCTTTTGATGACTGGTTTATCGGTAACACAGTAATAAAAAAAGGCGTACCTAAAGAAGTTCAAGATTTGACACTTCGATTTGAATACAACAATAGAAAGAGCGTGGATAAGCTTTTTGAAGAAAGTAATGACATAGCTGCACTGATATTAGAGCCGGCTTCAATTCAGTCACCCTGCATTAGTAAGGACTGTGATCTTTCTAGCCGCTGCAAGCTAGATAAAACTCAAAAGTGCAAAGATGAAGAAAATTTTCTTCAATACCTGAGAAGAAAGTGTGATGAAAATAATTGTGTTTTTATTCTCGATGAGATGGTAACTGGATTTAGGTGGCATCTAAGCGGTGCTCAAGCTCTGTATGACGTAGTTCCTGACCTTTCAACATTTGGCAAGGGGATGGCAAATGGTTTTTCCATCTCTGCGCTTTGCGGTAAAAAAGAAATAATGTCTCTTGGAGGTATCCAAGATGCAGGATCTGAGAGAACTTTTCTTCTGTCTACAACGCATGGAGCAGAAATGTCTAGCTTGGGCGCATTTATAGAAACAGTTAAGATATATCAAGAAAAAAATGTTGTTGATCACATGTGGAGTTATGGGAGAGAATTAAAAGAAAGAGCTAATCAAGTCTCTTCAAAGCTAGGACTTAAAGACTGCTTTTACATTGACGGATTTGACTGTTCGCCCTACTTTGTAACCAATAATAAATTAGGAAGCAGTTGCTTTAAAATGAGGACAATTTTTTGTCAAGAGATGATTAAGGCAGGAGTTTTGATGCCCTGGATATCTGTAAGTTTATCGCATGGCAAAGAAGAGCTTGAAAAAACCCTGGGCGCAATTGAAGAATCATTAAAGCTATATGCAGACGCTTTAGAGAGCCCTGATAAGTTTGTAATAAACGATCACGTCCTTAAGCCCGTATTCAGAAAGTTTAACTAAATGAATCCTGATAATTGTGACGTAGGAATGAGAAGAATTTGTGAACGCCTGCAAGATGACTTAGGACTAGATCTTAGTTCAATGACTGCCCTAGAGTTTTTTGCTAGAGACGGTTCGTGGCAAACAGCTGTCTTTGCAAATCTTGTAAAAGAAGTTCACGCTTGGGAAATAGATTCAAGGTTTGAAAAAGATCTCATAGCAAATCTACCTGAAAATTCAAAAGTAAGAATAGGAGACTCTTATCAAATTGGAAAAGAGCAAGCCTTTGAACGCAAGTTTGACATGATAGTTTTCGATAATCCCCAGGGTTGCTATGGAGAAAAATACTGTGAGCATTTTGATGCCTTGGACTATATTCCCTTCTTAGGCAAGGAAAAGACTACAACTGTAGTGTTCAATGTAAAGCTTTCCCCGTATGATTTCTATAGCGATGAAAATAAAGCATGGAGAGAAAGAAGGGCTAGTTTTTACGGTCTTGATGATACATCCAATTTAGAATTAAATTTCGTAACTAGCTTTTATAAAAATTATTTCAAGAGCATGGGCTTAGAGGTGTCATTCTTGTTCAGTCAGTCTCGGCCGCAAGAGAGCGATCTTTTTTATGTTGTAGCCGGTTTAACAGGAGCTATAAATTGAAAAAAATAGTAGCATTCACAGGACTAGTAAGAGAAAAAGATCATTTTTTTGATGAGTTAAAATACTTTAATTCTTTAAAAGAAGAAAAAATAATCGATGAATTAGTGTTTTGTACTTGGAAAGGAGAGCTTTCTGACAATGCTAAAGAAGAACTATCAGAATTTATTGATCACTTTGTGCTACCTGAACCGCTAGATGACGGCTGGCACCAAAGTATTATCCCTAACTGGCTTGAACTAAAGTCACTTGGCTGGAAAAATCTTGTAGGTTTTAATTTAAATCCTGCAGACAATACGATGCGTCAAATAATGCTTCACAGCGCAGTTTTGGACTATGCGGGCGATGATGCACTAGTCATGAGAACCAGGGCAGACATAAAGCACAATCGAAAGTTTTTTAGAAAAGCCCTCTCTGAAGGTTTAAAAAAGTCCAATGGACCACTTTTTGACTACAAGATTTGGATACAAGCCTACGAGGTATTTCATCCATGGGAGCTTAAAGACTGGGCATGGTTTGGATACTCAAAAGACTTAAAAAAACTTGTTCACAAAAACGAAGTCATATTTAATAACCTGAGGCACTATGACCTTTCCACGGGCTGTGCGCTTAAGTTTATCTCTCCCTTTTTAAAGAAAAGTAAAAATCTTAAAATTTTGAACGGCGAAGAATGCCCATTTCATATCGTTGGCGGTGAGGGAAAATCCTGGCTAACTCAATACTACTGTATAGGGCCAGCGAAAGCGTGGTGGTCTGACATATCCTATAAGTTTATGGCAAATTCTTTGTCTTGGGAAGTATACTTGGATTCTTTGGCAGAATATTACGCTGACATATGGATGTATTTTGATGTCGGGATAGGAAAAGAAGTTACTGATGAACACATAGATAGCTTTGCTTATGCCCTTGCAAGGAGAAAGAGTGGTGAGCTTAAGTGGGTAGTACCGGTCGGAAAAGAATCACAGCAGCAAAGCGATAAATTTGTCGAAACGTATCCAGGTTTACGATTACCGTCAGTGCTTAGTAATCTTTTTGCTGAGAACATGGTAGAGGGTAAAATGCAAGATGACCGTCACCCTTATGCGAATCACATTTCTGAAAGATGCAAATTTTACTTAACAAAAAACGAGGACTCATAATGAAAAACATAGGAATAGTCGGAAATGGTTTCGTCGGCTCTGCTATAGTCTCTGGATTCAACCTTCACGCAAATATAAAAATCTATGACCTGGATCCTGCAAAGAGCACACACACTTTTGAAGAAGTCATTAACCATTCTGACTTTGTATTTGTTTGTGTTCCCACTCCAATGACAAATGTTGAGGGTGGAGTAATCGATCTAAAAATAATGGATTCCGTATTTGAAGATATTGTTAATGTTAAAAAGCGAGAGGGTTTTTCTTATGAAGATGTTGTTTTTATTATCAAGTCAACTGTAGTCCCTGGCACAACAGAAAAATATCAAAAAAGATATCCTGATTTGAGAATAGCTTTTAATCCAGAGTTCTTAACGGAAAGAGCTGCAAGACTTGACTTTATAAATGCTCCAAGAATTATCCTTGGAGGAGAGCAGGAAGATCTTAATAAAATTGAGGGCCTGTATCGGGAAAGATTTCCACATACACCTATTATCAAAACCGACGTTGCAACGTCGCAGTTTATTAAGTACATGGCAAACTGCTTTTTTGCAGTCAAGGTTTCGTTTATGAATGAGATGAGACAAGCCTCAGATGCTCTGAATTGCAACTGGGAAGAAGCAATGGCTGGATTTATAACAGACGGCAGAATAGGTAACTCTCACTTAGATGTTCCGGGTCATGATGGAAGCCTAGGTTATGGTGGAAAATGCTTCCCTAAGGATATAAATGCCTTTATAGGGCTATTTGAAAGCATCGGCGTCGATCCAGTCGTTATGAAAGCTTCCTGGCAGAAGAATTTAGAAGTTCGTCAAACTAGAGACTGGGCTGATATCAAGGGCGCTGTGAGCGAGTAATGAAAGTTCTGGTTACTGGTGGTTGCGGATTTATCGGTTCTCACATTGTTGAAGAACTGCTGCAGCGAGGAGATCAGGTTGTTGTAATTGATGATGAATCTGCAAATGAAAATCACGAGTTTTATAGATTTGAAGGCGCAAATTATCACAAAATTGATATCTGTGATGATAAGACAGCGTCTCTCTATAGAGATGTTGACATAGTATTTCACCTCGCCGCACGATCTAGAATTCAGCCCACTATCGATGATCCTTCAGGTGCATTTGAAGCAAATGTTCTCGGAACCTCTAAGGTTCTAAATCACGCAAAAAATGCAGGGGTTAAAAAAGTGGTTTATTCTAGTAGTTCTTCTTGCTACGGCCATAAGAACAAGCCTCCCCATCATGAGGAGATGATACCTGACTGCCTCACTCCCTACTCGCTATCAAAGAAGCAGGGTGAAGAACTCTGCAAGATGTTCTCAGACCTATACGGTTTAAGCACAATCACATT
>CEUT01060358.1_pt1 | contig 21001 bp, 20 predicted proteins | sample 531401 | NCBI WGS metagenome assembly CEUT01 (sample SAMEA2622821, study PRJEB7988) | marine metagenome | biome: marine biome (ENVO:00000447); feature: surface water layer (ENVO:00002042); material: "saline water (ENVO:00002010), including plankton (ENVO:xxxxxxxx)" | depth 5 m | reverse complement strand
AGCATTTGTAATTGTGTTGTCTTTTGAAGCAAAGTATCTTTTTATAGCCATTACGAAATTGCTCCTGTTATGTCAGAGTCTGGGAACTTAAGCTCTATTGCAACGTTCAAAGGCACTGATAAATACCTTCCATCAGCGGAAAGCGCCTCATCCACATCAAATTTTGTATTTGAATAGCTAGAACCTGTTTTTCTAACGACGTTCACTCTCTTAGTGTCTATAACTCCGTTCACCTTATTAAGAGCGCTGTATATATCTGTTAGGTACAGCGGCTCTCCGATAAATGGAGTCACAGCAAACTTGTCTCTTATCGCCTGCGAACAATCAGATAAAACCTGAAATCTGTTGGTTTCTTCGTCCACTACGACTTCAAATTCAATTCCAATATTAACTATTTTTGCATCTAATATATCAATTGTATCACTGATCATCTTGTTTCTGCCGAGCCAAGTTTTTATATTTTCTTTAATAGTGCTGTTGGTGGTAGCAAGCTTTCCTGATGCGTCTTCTGACACAACATATAAGTTTAAGTTTCTTCTAAGTGAGTCAGGATCTCTAATGACGCGGCATCTTTTGATGGAGCCAAACTTCTCTGGCATCGCGTAGACCAGTGCCTCATAGTCTTGCTGTGTAACAGCACGGTTTTGTGTAGCAAAGTGGTCTATTGTTCTTCTCCTCAACTCCTCGGACGATGGAAGGGTTGTATCACCAACAATGGGCTCACTATTAAATGACTCTAAAGAGTTGACAACCGAAGATACCGAGGCATCATTCAATGCAGAACGATCCACAAATTCAACAATTGGTCTTATGACCTTAGTCACAGAACCAGCAGATGCGTTTACATTGGCTGCCGTGTTCGTTCTGTAGACAATTGTTAGTGTTGTGTTCGCGGGCGCTACACCAAACTTGTCAGTGTTTAGAAGCTTATATGGATCAAAAGACTTATCAGTTATGTAGTCTCTGCCATTTAATTGCAGAACAACATTCTTGGGTTCTGCAACAGAGGGGCTAGTGATCTCCGTTGGTCCCCCATAGCCAAACTGAAGGAATATGCTATTTCTAGTCCTTTCCACGACAAACCTTCTGGGAACTATCATGGGTCGCAAGATTGATGGAACCGTATCCTTGTTATCACCCTTGTTAACCACCTCTTTATAAATTGTGTTTTGTGATAAGTGCTCAACTTCAAAATACTCATTGCCCTCCGAGTCGCGCACGGATAAGACCTCAGATATATTTGGAGACGAAAGTTGGATCTTCTTGAACCTCTCAAAAGAGCCAACCGTGATTGTTTCGTTACCAAAGATACCTGAAACTACTCTACCATATGCTCTAACAGCATACGAAGTCGGCAAACCTGTGGCAGAATCTGTCCTAGCTGCGACTACTTCGTTGGAAGGGTCATCAAATCTTACATCTTCATCCAAAATAAATGTGTTTCCAGAGGTTGAGGACAACTCACTACCCTTTTTGAGAACTGGAAAATATGCTGTATCCGGCCCCAAGCCAGAGGTACTAGCTGGTATAATCGCATATATCGCCACCGTCCCGTAGGAGGATGGGTTCGCTTTGTACTTGTACCCGGACTGTCTGGATAGTCTAACTATATTGTTGTACTCTATGGCCGTGTCCATAAATGATTCATTTACACTGTAATCTAAGTAAAATGAAAGGATGTCGCCAATATAAGCAACTGTGTCTATCATTAGAGCGCCAAAGGATGCTTCATTAAAATCTTTGTAGGTATCTGGGTAGTACCTTCTGGCGTGCTCTAGAAGGTCTCTTTTAATTGACTCAAACTCTCTACTAGTATATTTTATTGGCGTCTTGCGAGATGGCATCTAAAATGGCTCCCAGTTCTTTTAATAAATAGTAATTGGATTTAATTTATTGGTATTTCTAAGACATCTCCGATGTTTAGTCTCTTTATGTTATATTGTATAGAGACACCAAGGAAATTGTCCGATACTTCACTATTGTTAACCGGAGAATTAAATATAATTTCTCCAACCTCTATGTAAGGTAAATACTTTGAAGCCTGCTCCCGTACCCTGGCATCAATTTGCCCATGCGTAGAAGCAGTATTATTTTCAAACATATAAGCTAAAATACCAACTCCAAATTCAGGGTCCATGATCCGCTCCCCTGGGTTTGTAAGAACAAGCATTTTGAAATTCTGCTTAGCCACTTCCTTGATTGTTTTATTCAAAGTGTAGCCATCATCCGGGTCTAGCGTGAGCGGCAATTTCGGTGAAAATCCTGACATATTACTCATCCTCCTTACAAGGGGGCGGCCTCAATGAGCCCCACTGCCACCATTTAAGCTTCAGTCCTGTATCGTTCTTTGGCCTTGATATGTCTACAAAGGCCTCTGGTGGGGTTAATTGATTCCTATCCTTATAGAAGTAATTAGTATTACATGATGATTCTAGTAGTTGTCTGGCGACTTCCTTAGATTTATGGAATGAATTAGAAGCACCTTCGTTTCCACGCCAAGTATTCATACCACCGTTTTTACCAAACCCTATCCACCTGCCTCCTCCTGAGCCGTCGCTCTTAGCAGCCCAGCCGTCGCTGACGTTTGCCAGCGAAGGCACAAAAGCGTTGGAAACGTACACAGCATATAATGACATGTATCTGGCGAGCGGGAACACATGCTTAAACGTCATTTTGTATTCAGGTGTCTCAATTAATAAACAAATAAGATCTTGTAGATAATCTTGATAGTGCTGTGGAGAATAACTATCTGAGTGTGTTCCTCCAATATGCTTGTTGACTTGGACTTCTACAGACGCTATGGGTATTAAATGCTTAAACTGCTCTGCGAACGCTTTAGATGAAAATGCCACGTTGTCATCGATGGTATCAGAAATTGAGTCAAAGCTCACTGAGTTCCGATCTGCTTGCGTAGGGACATACGATAGTCTTAGGCCAAAATACAATTCGTTGTTAAAAACATTGTAGTTTTCCCCTGCGAAGCTGTCTTGCCAGTCAAAAAGGTTAGCAACACTACCATATGGATGAACCACTTCTGATCCTCGATAGCTAACATACCTTTCTAGTACAAAAGGCCAGTTTCTTGCATCAAATGAAAGCGAATCAAGTGGGTGTGGCAACCCTCCAGCTAGGCCATATGTTGTGTAATACCCTATTGTAGGAACATCTACTGGGCCATTGTCTGATTTGTTATTAACCGCTCCTGCGATATACGGGATGTCTGTCACTATAGATGAGCCGCCTGGTATGGGGATTTCAGCCGGAATCCTATTTGGAGACGTAATCAATAAATCGTCTATTGTGTCCACTGGATACGGGACTTTGGTTGGCAGAGATTCGTTTAAGATTGAAGCCATGCGTGTTATCTCTTCGCCGACATACCTTCTTAGGATAGTCTTACAATTATTTATTATTGACGTTTGGCTCATCATGCCACGCCAGTTTTCTAGTTTTTCTTCTCTTACATCTTTTAGCTTACGATTTCTAGGGGACACATACCCAGCCCAGTTGTTTTCAATAAAGCTATATATGTTTCTCAGAGCTTGAGACTCTGTTTCTGAAACATCGGTTAAAATTTTATATTCTATCTTGGAGGTAAAACATTGAACAACCTGCTCTAGGAATAGATAATAATAGTCTTTATAATCTTCCCGGTACCTTCTGCCACGCCCAGAGTTTATCAGCCCCTCTTCCATCATTTCAATAATGTACTCAGAGACTAAATTAGTATAGTTATCAGGATACTTAGGCCTCAAGAAGTAAAAAACAGGCAATGATTTTAACATAAACTCTGACAGGTAGATCCTTATCGTGGTGTATATTAAAGATTCGTTAAGGGCTACTGCTGCCGCAGGCAAGACTCTTTCAAATGGGGCCTCTATGATATTTATAACATCACCAGCAGCACGAGACAGCCTCTCATCATCAGATATCTTATCAACTAAATTGCCTGCCACTTCCTTAAGTTCATAGAAGTTTGGGAACTTAGCGTTTGCTTCTGTGTCCTCGCAAGCGTTAAACTCTGGTACTATGGAGTTAGCTATCCTAAGAAAGCCAGATTCCTCGGGCTCTCTGATATAGAAAGGAGGATTTGCCTCGGAACCTCCGTACTTCTCTATGGCAGCCGCCAGGTCTAATTCTAAATCAGGATCTTCGTGAAAATATATAACCTCTGGTATTGAGTCTTGGTCAAAGCCGTAATCAAATATATCAACCTTAGAAATATCTTCAGCTAACTTTCTTAAAAAGCCCTCGTTGATATAGTTAAAACCTCCTGAGCTATAGCGATCATATAGGCTGTTACCAATTAACCCAGGGGTTTCAGACACTTCTTTAAATATGCCCTCGATAAACGTTCCCCACATATCCGCTGGCGTATTTACATTGCCAGAGCCGTCTACAACAAAATCTCTCATATATGCCGAAACATCCTCAGGAACTGGATCTTCACCAACAAAAAATGTTTTTGTGTCGGTCACTGCCCCAGAGCCGTCGTAATCCATTGACATTTCAACCTTTACTCTGTACGAATCATAGTCATAAGAGGATCGACCCTCAGGATAGTTGTCTTCTGGGTTAGGGGCGTGGTAATCATAGAAAACGTTTATTGCAAAACCCTCTTCTTCATTATAATCTTGCCATGGCAGAATGACGCTGTAGGGGTTTGATTTACTAAAAGATACCGGCAGTGTATTTAATGTTTCCTGTAGGTAACCTGCAACCTTATCTGGAAGGCCACCAACGGCAGGTGGGCGTCCCTTGGTTTCCGTGGCACCACGCTCTTCTCTGATGTCTTCATCGTCCTCTGCATCAGGCTGCGAGCCATCAGCTGACAATGGATTGAACAAGAAGGGCAGCCAGAAAAATTTAGCTGCATCATCCGTGTATTTTATAGGCCCCTGAACCCACTCGTTGTGATCCTCGGGGGTGTCAGCGCCCGCAGCCCATTCATCGCGAGGAGGGTGTGCCCTAGTCGCCCTAGAACCATAAATGTTAAATACACTAGGTCCAAGTATGGACCTCTGGAATCCTAAGTGCTGAGCAAGTCCCCTACCTCTAGAGTCTGCGAGACACATATTAAGAAATCCTCTTCTACCTATAAGATCATCAGTGTATTGAACGGTTAAAGCATCATACATTGAATCAAAGGCCGAGGTCATACTTATAGAAGTTGCAGGATCAATTGCAGGTAATAGGCTTGGCTCGTCAGGATTTTTAGGATCCTTAACTATGTTTGGTAGAAGGTTATCTAGCACCCCAGTGTGAAGTAAATCTGTAAGGTCTTCCAAGTCAGCTATTGTCCTGTCCCTTAGCTGGCATAGTTGATCAACAATACATTCTTCATCAACTCCCTTGTCTCTCAGAGCTTGCGCCCTGGTGTCTCTAAAGAGTGCGAGCAAGCCAAGGTCGTCACAAACTTCCTGGCTAAACGGAAGGTCTAACGGATCGACAGTACAGAGCATATCTAAATCAATAAAGACAGCAACCGATTTAAAGAAGTCGTTTATCGAGTCCTTGTCGTTAAGACACTCGGCCAAAGGTGCGGTGAGTGGATCAATTTGTATAATCTGATAAATGAGGTCATAGATGTTATCTGACGCCTGTCCGTTTATGACATCTACCAACTCACATTCTGTGAGCACGGAAGAAATATTGTCAACAAATCTACCAACAGCCTCTGGGTCAGCTAAACAGTTAAGGGTGTTGGCAATATCAGCCAATGCGTTATCTAAATCTACTGGGTCTAGGTCGCCTGAGCACCCGGCTAACATCAAGTCTCTTAGGCCTGTAGGGTCTGTATTTATTCTTTGCTTACAGAGTTCTTCAAATATGATTTCTAGTATTCTTCGTAATATTAGTATTAGTAGCCTTCTGGCCAGTTCCTTAATAACAAGCAGGACATTATCTATTATTATATTACCGAACCCTGCCAAAGTTAGTTTTGGCATTTGCACTGTAGGCTGAGTAAAAGTAATTCCGTCCTGCAACTGGCATATATCTACATTAACGCCAGGAAGTGTAAGTATGTCACTTAAAGGTGGGTAAAACCTTGGCGGAGCAGCACAAAATTTATCCATCTTTTCCAATACCGAAACAGCTATAGAAGCTCCTGGGAAGCGGTCCAGAAGGCTGACTATCTCCTCAACTCCAAGGATGTCCTCCATTATTAAGTCCACTACAACTTGATTTAAAGTTGCATAGTCTTCAGCAGAAGGTGGGGGATAATCGACGTTTGCTGCTTGATTAAAGAACGTTGGACTCGCTGTTGGTGATGAAGATGCGCCAAGGCGTGTATATTTGCCTGCGCTTGTGTAACTATATGCTAACGTTCTGTCGCCCACAGCTTCAATCTCTACACCTTCATCATCTACTATCCTCACTGTTACTAAACTCTGCAAGAATGGCAGCACTTGCGGGGCTAGTTCACTTACCGAAGCCACTATAATTTGCTGCATTGCGGGCGACATCGAATTAATAAACTTAGCAAAGTTTTGGTGATCCATACCCTTTATCGCTGCTCTTGTGATAATTTTAATAGAGTCCTCATAGCCAAGTGCGTTTAAGAGACAGTCAATAGCTGACTTGATCAGGTCAATAATACCACAATACCCAAGGTTATTTAACATGCCCCCATATAAATCTTCAATACTGTCCCATCTCCCATTTGCTATAAGCACCGGTAGGTCATTAATAATCCTGTCACTTGCAAGATATTCCTTTAATGTAAGGTCGATCATTTGCATGGCTAAGCTTTCTCTGTTTCTCTGCTCAAGGATCTTGCCATCCACAAGCAGGCAAGGGTCTTCCTTCAGTTGATCAAACAGTGCGTCTCTAATTGAATTTATCTGTGTCTTGGCCCATTCTCCTGGAGACTTTTTTGGTTCGTATGCTGATGCAGCAGATGGGCAACTTGCTTCTGAAAGTTTTTTGATGCCATCATTTCCGTCAACTAGCGGCGAGGTTAAATCATTTATATACATTTCCTCCATTTCTGGAAATCTATACTTCGTTAAAATATCATACCACCCAACTGGCTTTCTGCCTCGCATATCCTCATTAATATCAGGAAGTCTAGAGATGTATGCCATTGTTGTGGCGTTCTGGTTCTCCGGTCTCTCTGCAAAGGATTCAAAGCCCTTGCTTAACACGACAGGAGGTCTAAATGGCTCTTTAGTTTTAATATATTCTATCTTGTATTGAGAATCAAAGCCAATCTCTATTGTCTCTAGCTTTGTGTAAGTTAAGTCTGACTCACCCAGCAGCAATGATAGTTCCCTATAGAAGTTCTCTAACCTATTGCTATCTGCTGTTAAGTTGAGCCCTTTTATAATTTTACCAGTTTGCAAACTCCAATCAGCATAATCGTTTTCATAGTTCTTGAAATTTTTGGCAACCGTATCAAATATCCTCAATATCTCGCTTGTGTAAAACACAACATAACTTGGCTCCACACCGAAAGCTGTTTCAGAGGTTTGAGAGAATTGTTCTTGCTTTTCAGGGATTCTATTAAATTCTTCAGCCCTAACCGTGATAAGAATTTTTGTCTTTTCTAGCGGCCTTGGAGAAATATAAAATGTCTTAACTTCAGCAGTTCCTGTAAAGGTTAGCGCTTCTCTCTTATACCCTACAACTCCAGATATTAGTGCGTCCCTAGAAGAGGATATAAATTCTCCACCAGTTGAATTTATAAAAGTTGTAGTTTCTTCTTTGTTGTAATACGCAAGGAGTTTATCCATAGCAGCCGGGATAAAAGAATTAAGGTATTCTTGGCTACAGTCGGGAGGGTCAGCTAACATTACGATTGAATAATCGCATGTTCTTTGGTTTAAGAATGGTTCGCCCTCTGTTTGGTTTACCCAATTGGGAACATAAGCCTCTTGGTTAGGGAAGCATGTTTGTTCCGGCAATGCCTCAGGAGGTAGTTCATCTAGATCTGGACAATCAGAGGGCTTTGCTTCTACATAACCAATGTCCCCTGGGTCTCCTCCGGACGGATTGCCTGGGAAGTCATCAGGGTCGGGGTAAATGCAGCAACTTTCTTGCGTGGGGAGGAGTGGTTCGATTTCTCGTGTCCCGTCCGCTAATGCGCCAAATAACCGGGCACCCACAACATATTGCCACTCGCCGCAGGGGTGAGTCGCCGCTTTGTTATAATTATAGGCTCCTGGATCCATGCACCCTATAATACCATATGTTTTGTCTGGTAGCTCAGGGCCACCAGGTCCCGTTGGTCCTCCTCCGCCACCTCCGGGGCCGGGGTTTATATCAGGTGCGTCTGCATAGATACATATACATGTAAATTCATCCCATACGCCGCCGTCCTCTTCACATTCAAGCTTCCTAGCTTCGTTATTAACACACGGCTGTCCGTCGCCGGGGTCGTCTGTCTCATCAAGCCCAGAAGTATCAAATGGATTGTTTCCCTCTTCGTCGTCTCCTATACCACCATTACCCATAAATCATAATTCCTTTAATTTGTTTTATTATATCTTGATAAGAAACACATTGGACTCGTAGAAGAAAGATAATTATTTTTAAACCATGTCCCCAACTGTGTGTTTTTCTGACCAAATGCAATCACATGATTATTTAGTTGATCAACTATTTCTTGTGCAAAACTAGCTACCACTGGAATAGACGGTGTTGCATAAGCTGGCAACGCTCCAACAACTTCATGAGTGTGTAGTGCTACATAATTATTAAATTGCATCTGTGAATTTGTAAAGTTCTGAACGAGCACGGTTATATCTCTAATCTGCTCTACCAATTCATTTAGTGTCATCATTAGATTTTCGCCTTTGACCATTGGCTGCAACCTGTTAATTGAATATATTGGAGGGTCTTGTGTGCCTTTCCAGCCTGAGCTGCGAGGCGGAATCATAGGATTTATGACATCAAATTTGCCAACCTTGTTATGTGCAATTAGATGTATGCCTCTTTCTGGGCCATCACTCTGTATTTTCTCGCCTCTTGAATTAAACTCTCCGAACCTTCCCTTAACGTCTCCTATCATTGTCCCGGCGTTAAAAGGTGTCCTAGCGTTTGTATAAATCCTTACGCCTTCCCTCCCAACTATTCTTACAGAGTCAGACTTTATTGCGATTGCCGCCCTGTTCTCAGACGGCGACACTCCAACGTCCGGATCAGTAGAAAGATTCAAATATCTGTCTATGTCTGCACGATGCGATAAATAAATTCTCGAAGCATCAGTAAAAAAATTAGGACCTGTTACTCTCCTGTGCTCTGGGCTTGGTCCTCCGCTGCCTACCACAATGTCTATGGAGCCTGCTGATGTGCATCCACGTCCGCCATACCCGCTGAAATGACTGCGAGCGTTCCTGTCCCTGCCAAACACTATCCTGTGGCGTCCGTGAAGCTTCTTGTTGCTAGGGTATACAGTTTCACACTCAGCGCTGTCAAACTGTACCTGAGGCTCTTTCAGGGGTGTGCAGGCCTGTCCCGGTAAGACAGCCTTCTCCCCTGATTGGATCATCTTATAAGCTTTATCATCTCTTTCTTTTGCTTTCTTCAGGTCTAAGCCACTAAAGCCTGAAAAATCTCTGCAACTTTCATTGGCCATTCATATCTCCTAAGCTCACAACTCCCGCATCCGGTGTAAATGCATTTGCAGCACTGACTTCGTCACCCGGTGTTACTTCAGTACCATCGTTGACAAGCCCTATATAGGTGCCATATTTAGTATTATTCATCGAAGGGAAATCTACTTCCACTATATTGCCTGGCTTTGGGAGAGGGCCAGCATCGCCCCCTGCTATCGCATAAAAAACTGGATGTAAAAGTATTGCTGCCTTGACATAACTTTCGCATCCTAGGCCCTGCGGGCCAGCGAGCAAAGGCTTTGGTATACTCTTGTGTAACTTGGGGATTCTAGCGATCACTTGTATTATAGAGCCCTCAGACTTCATCTCACCAAAGATCTCCCCTAGTGGGTTCTCAATCGCCGCAAGACATATGGCATTATAAGGCCCATCCTCTTTATCATCTGTAGCGGCGGCAAGAAAACCACTAACAGCAGCGTTTAACTGTTGAATGTAGTCATTCTCGGTCACGCTATCTAATTTTATTGAGAACCTTTCATATGAATATGCGTTAAGGGTACCAACAGCGTTACTTTTTAATATTCTTTCCATTTCACTCATTGGTGCCCTCCTGAATAAGGCCAAACAATTCTTCCTTATCTTGGGCCGTTAAACCTACTTCTTTACTTTGATTTTTCTGTATGAGTGCCGCCACTTTGACTAATTGTTCGTTTGAGCGCTGTAGAGTTTCCACGTACTTAGATGCCGTAAGGCCGACTTCACGATGACGAGTTTCATCCTTACTCATGTAACGAACAACATCGTCCAGAAGCTCTCTCGTGATCTTCCTGTCGTTGTCTATATTCTTTATAGCCTGTTCTAAGTAGTGGTCTAGCTTTTTCAAAATTTGCCCTCTTCCCAACGATGCTTAAACACTCTGTATTTTGATCTTAATTTATTAAGATTGTTGACAACTTGCTTAGTGTTGAGTCCTGTGATCTCACGAATGTATAAATAAATAGCTTTCTTATTAAAAATTAAATTAGGATTATCTTTGTCTTCAAGCAAAATCTTAACCGCTTGGAGCACTTTTTCTTCATTTGCTTTAAGTTTCAGCTTCTCCCAGCCTTCTATCTCTTTCCACAAAAGATTCCAAAATTCTTCCTCTTCCCTCTTCTGTTCATATTTTATACGCACCGATGCATATTCTAATTGGTGATCGGCTGTCAATTCTTCTAGATCAACTTCCCTTTTGCTTTGTTGATTAGTTTTCTTAACTTTATGAATAAACCAATTTTTTGTTATTACACTGAAGTATGAAAAAGCTTTAGAACCCTTGTCGGGGTTGTACTTATGCAAAATGGTTGTTAGGTATATCTTGCACTCTTCTCTAAGATCCTCTATATTAGGAAGAGTTGTAAACTTATATGTAAAAACAATTTTATCAACCATCTCGTTAAAAGCTGGTTGTATATATTTGCCATATAAGATAGTCCTCTCTCTGGAGTCTGTGCTATTGTTGTATGCTATTATTGCGTCTTCATGTTCCTGCGTGAAGTATAGTCTTTTTGTGCGCTTACGCCTCTTCCTTGCCATCTAATTCCACCTCCTGTTCCGTTTCTGTTGGTTCTGAGAGGAGGAAGATTTCTTCGTAGCCCTCTAACTCTTCTCTTACGGCATTGGTGTGTTCCAACAAGTAAGACAGCGTAGGGTCTCCATAAAATCTCTCTAATTCATACACCTCTTTTAGGTGTAAGTTATAGGCAGATATCACTTCATACAAAAGACCAAGATTATCAGATAGATACAGAAGGTTACTTAGTGTATTTCTCGCATACCACATTAAGAATATGTTTAGTAATATAGATAATAATAAAACAATTTCAACCATTGTAATCCTCTTTTAATCTTCTCTTTTCAGCCTGGACATCTCTTTTTACATCCTCAATGTACTCTCTCACTAGAGACCCAGCATTTGTGGGCTTGCTCACATTGAAAGACAGTGACGGCACTCTACTGATAGGGCCGCCACTACACAAAACGCATGTATCCACAACCTCAGTCATGGAATGACGTGCCTCAAACTCTCCATCACACTCAGAACACCTATAATTATACTTCGGCATCCTCAAAATCCTGGTTTAGTTTGACGGTTGGAGGATTCATGACCATAAGGCCATCCTCGCTAAGTCTAAACTTGAACCCCTTAAGAACCGGAACAATATCAGATTGCTCTAGCAGGGACTTCTGTAGAGCCATCATTAGGGCACCCATAGCCTGATCGCTAAGGTGCATGTTGCTTTCTTCACTCATTATTCTTCTCCTCCTTTAAAAAGGTATTTTTCTTATAATAATATCTTTATACATAACCCAATCACATACTTTTGCAAGTAAAGGATTAGAAAAAGCGGCAGGTTTATTTTTTTCAAACATATAATGCCCATACCACGCAAATGGATAAACAATAAATGGTGCAAATAATAGACCCACAATAAAAAACTTGTATAGGCAGAAGCATATATATGCTAAAGTTAAGGTCTGCCCAAGAAAATGCATCCTTCTACACCACTTATTTTGATGTAAAGACAAATAGTGCTCGTAATAATCTTTAAACATTTTTATATCTCGTTCTCTGTTTCACAAGCGGAATAGCTAGCTTTAGCTCCTCTATCCCTTCCTCAAGTGAGACACTAACATTGTACCCTAAGGAATTAATCTTCTCATAGGAAACTTGATAGTTCCGCTTATCAGCATCTTCCATAATATCTGCATAGTGAAAATAGGCGTCAGGGACCGCATCAGATATTAGCTCACATACACGCCTTTTAGTGTGGTTCATGTTGTTTGATCCAACGTTATACACATTTGACGCCATCTCACTTTGGTTATCTAGAGCAAATATAAATGACTTAGCAATGTCTGTAACATGTATGAAGGTCCTTAAGAAGTGGGATTCATAAATAACGGCGTAGCCCTCAGTCATCGCCTTATGGGTTAGATCATTGACAAGTAAATCAAGTCTCATCCTAGGCGAGACACCAAAAGCAGTCGCAAACCTAAATGCTGTTGAGTTTTTTCTACTCATTACAATTTTTTCAGCTTCCGTCTTTGTTCTCCCATATATTGATAATGGATTAAGTGGCGTTTCTTCAGTGCATATGCCGACAACCTCACCATAATTTGAGCCGGTCGAACCAAAAAGTAAGTATTGGTCCTCTTGCAGTAAATCTGCTAGTAATTGGGTTGCGGCTGTGTTGACTTCGTAAGCCTTTTCCTCTCCCTTAAGTCGGCAAAGCGGAAAGCCTACGTAAGCTGCCAGGTGGATTACAGCATCCTTACCCAGAACAAGGCTAGCCATCAAGCTCTCATCCCTGATGTCCCCCTCTACAAATGAAAAGTTTTCATGTGTGATGTAGGGAAGCAATCTATCGCCATTATCAAACATAAGGTTGTCTACAACGGTAACCTTATCACCTCTCTCAAGAAGCATAGGGATTAAAGTTGTACCTATATACCCTGCTCCGCCTGTGGCTAAAATATTTCTCATCTTTACTCCATATCGAAAAGTTTCTTATAATAAAGAATTGTATTTTGTATCCCCTGTTCATGTGGATAAAATTGAAAATTTGGTATTTTATCTACAAAGTTACTGTTATCAAGTACCTTTACAGGATCTCCGTCTGTGTACGAGGTATCAAATTTTATTTTCCCTTGAAACCCGCAAAGCTCCTTAATTATGGAAGCAGACTCTGCTATCGAATAGCCCTTCCCTTGCGCTACATTGAGTGGGTAACACATGTCGTCTAAATGTAGACTTTTCACAAGGATTTCAACAAAGTCATCCACATAAGCCCACTCTCTTACCGGGCTGCCGGTGCCCCATACAATAAATTCTTTATCGCCGGAAGCACAGGCTCTTAGCATTCTAATGATCATGCCGTTGAGAGCGTGAGTCTTGTTAGGGTCCAGAGAATCCCCAGGACCATAAGTATTTGGTAGCAATAAGTTTATACTTTTAATATCATGCTGCCTACGGTAGCATTGAGATAAATAATAGATAGATCTCTTAGAGTTACCAAAAGAAAAAATAGATGAGTGGACTGGCCCGCTTAGCCACTGCTCTTCAGTTTGGATAGAGCTATCACCAGGATAAGAACAATTACTAAACGGCTGTATTACCTTTATGGTACAGTCGATATCTGCTATAGACTTATAAATATTTAAAGCCATCTGAAGGTTGTCAGAATATACATCAGCCGCATATTCATTTACATAATGAATTCCTCCGCCATGTGAGGCTAAATTATAAATTACATTTGGGCTAAAATCTTTAATCGCTGCATATGTTTGTGCATAATCTAGTAAATCGACTCCAGTTGATTTTGAACAACCTACGACCTCGTGCCCATCATTTGTAAGTTTTCTAAAAAGATTTTTTCCAATAAAGCCAGTATGGCCTAAAATTAAAATTCTCATTCTTCTTCCTTAAGATAAAAATTGTAACCATGTAGATTTACGACTGGTCTAAACCGCCCAATGCTAGTGGCCCTAATTATTCGCTCTAGCTCTTCTTTTGAAATCTCAGCGCTAATCTTTTGAAGCTTATCAATATCTCGAATTCTTCCTACATGGTGTCCCCATCTATAATCTGTGGTCGGGGTTAGGAATGAAACGTCATTACGGCTTATCTTGTCAACAATATCGCAATATGCTTCCAGTTGTTTAGCATGCACTCTAGGCACAATTGTTTTTATGCTATCGTTTTCAAAAATAGGGACTTTATAAAAATCTATTATTTGACCATTATCTATTTTTTCGTTCATAAGGTGAACAGTCACGCCAGTATAATTATCTCTGTTATATAGTCCCCGGTTTAGGCCCCCAGAGCCTGGGTATTGAGGTGGGCTCGGGTGAAAATTAATAGCAAAGTTATTTACCGACTCTAAAACACGTTTTGGTAATATGCAATAAGACTTTAAATGGAATATGTAGTCCCCAGACCATTCTAAAATGCTTTGCGGAATTTTAGTTTTCCGCTCACGGGAGGCCCAAAAGCATGTAACATCAAATCCACTACGCTTAGTGAAATTAAAGGCATTTTGACTATACACACAATCTTCAAAACCTATAAACAGTACCTTTTTCATACCTTAAATACATCCATGTTTGTTAAATCCGGCCAATCTGTATACGTCCATTTTTTGGGTTTTGTGCTGATGGCTTGAGGCAACTTATCTAGCCCCAATTGAGCCGTTTCGGGGGTCATATAATAGTGATAGCCCATTGTATTAATGTTCTGCTGTGTCCACGATATATCTGGAAGTCTCCCATCATAAGACATCTTTTTGAGACTGTTTTTGGCCTCCAGATCGTCTAGTAATATCATGCCCCCTCTCCCTAAGCTTAAATGTTTTCTGAATTGAAAGCTTAATGACATCAAAGTACCTGGGATGTAGCTATTACCTTTCCATAAGACAGCTGCGTCTACTACATTTTTGGTCAAGTAATAGTAATCTTGCCATGGCTGGTCTATCCAGACTCTTTCTATACTTAGCTTATCAGCGAGCATCGGAATGGATAGGTAAGTCCTAACTGGGACTGTTACTTTTTTTGCTTCGGTATAGCGCAGGCATAATTCAACACCATGAGTACAACAGTCAACTGCTACAGCATACGGAGCGCCAAAAAACTTAGCCACCTCTTTTTCGAATATGGCAACCTTTTCAAAGCTCATTCTGGAGTCTCTAGAGTTATGACAGGTTCAAAGTTATTTGGGAAACCTCTAGACTTTCTACTTTCAAATATCTGTCTATCAATCACATTATAGCGATTCTCATTTCTCTCCATATCGTGTTGATCTCGTGGACGCTTTCCCGCATCTGGATGAATATGCTCTACCACTGCCTCTGGGCACCACACGTATCTGCCAACTAACTTCGCTCGCTCATTCAGTTCATTGTCAATATAAAAATAATTATATTCAGGATAAGTGCAAACGCCCCCTAAGTGGTCTACGCAGAACTTTCTGTCAAATAGCAACGTTGTGCCTAAAATGTTTCCATTGTGTAGCTTGTCATTAACTGCCACCATGCCATACCCGTCAAGAAACTCATCATGGTATTCTAAGGCACGATCTAGCCAGCCTGGATAAAACAGCTGGTCATCACCGGATGGAAACAATATGTCCCCAGTTGTTAGAGATAATGCGTGGTTCCAAGACCATAGGGCACCTCTTCTTTCAGGTGAGTAATCTATAATATACTGCCAATTATCATTTATTTTGTCCGACAAATATTTTTCTATGACATTAACGGTTTCTCTATCGCCATCAACAGCTAAGGCAAGCTCCATATTTAAGTGGTTTGTTGTCTCATATAGACTAGTCACTGCTTGCAACGCAAGCTTTGGCCTATTGCATGTAGGCATAGCTACACTTATTTTTTTGTCCATCATAGATATTGCTCCACAATATTTATTATTTCTTCTTGCTTATAACGCATATGAATGATTAAGTCAAGACCTTTTTTCGAAAACCATTCTTCATGGATAGCACCTACATTATTTGTAGTCTTTGTGGCCATCCCCATCATCCTAGCCTCTACGACGACCCTAGACAGCGTTTCAGGGGTCTCAGGAAAGAAGACTAGTGTAGAGCGAGCACCAAGCTCTCTGAGGAATGTGGTGGGCTCTAGAGGTGGTATGACATCGTACTCCAAGCCAACAGTCCTACAGTAGTTAATGGCTCCCGCAGTATTCTTATGCTTAGTGTTCGACATAATTATTGCATGCCTGTCTTGCCTCTGCGGATCTTTACAAATTTCCTCTAAAATGCCTAAGTGCTTGTCTGACCACAAGTTGCCACCTAGGCTTACAATATTATCTAGTTCAAGATTTTTTCTTGCTATGTTCGCGTGGAACTGGCTCTGGCATAGAGCAGCCTTAGCCTTTGCATAAAATTGTCTATTAATAATGTCTTCTTTAGGCGCACAATACTCCGGGTAAACACCTGGGTTTCTGCCAGGAAGATACTTGTGATCGTGCTCATAAATAATATAGTTTTTACTTTGTAGCTCTTTTTTGTTATCTTCAGAGAGATTTACAAAATTTGAAACGATAATATTCTTATTACATAACAAATCCATGTGTTTAACAAGGTGACTATTAACTTTACGAACAGTGTGACCACGCTTGTAAAGCTTCTCTACCAATACTTCGTTGTTTAGTTCACCGCCACCAGGAACTTGGTCAGCAAAGAAATCTGCTATGAAAAGTATATCACTCACTGACAACGACCTGCGGAGGCACAAACTCTGGCATTGCAATGGAATCTGCAAAAAGCTTGTGCTGTTTAGATGAGTCAAACTGCTTACGAATCCAGTTTCGGAGTGCCCTAGCCCTCTTCTTCCAGCTATCATAATTCTTTCGAACTTGCCGCAATCTCATCTTATAATGGCCTTCATGTGGGTAACACCACATACTATCTTTTTGAACCACACCCTCCCAGACAGCAAAGTCCTGCACTGGTGCAATGTCATAGTTAACATCGGCGAACATGGCCTTCTTTTTGCCATTCTTTTGAGGCATATATAAGAAATCACAATGGCCTGACCACCCTGGAGCTATAACTGGTATACCATGGCATGCGGCATCGAATATTGGTAACCCAAATCCTTCACCATGGCTAAGGTTAATGAAAACTTTAACTTTCTTATGAGTATAAAGAGACTGCATTTGTGCCTCCGTCAAGTCTCCGTGAAGCAAATAAATTTTACATTTTGCTTCGGGAGGTAAAAGACCATCTATGATTCCCTTAAGGTTCTTATGAACATGCTCCCTGTCCATTATAGAGTTATTCTTCAAGGAAGTCTTAATTATTAGCCCGACTTCCTGATCAAAGTTTTCTTCAATCCACCACTTAACAGCGTTCTCCATATTTTTTCTAGGGCCCCACTGCGACACCATAAGATAGTTAAAGTCGTGCTTTAGTTTAATACCCAGGCTCTCAGGTTTTTCTTCTTTTACGGGATAATGAACAACCTCTACAGGCACTTCACATTTAAGAGTCATGGGCTGCTTGGTTTCCCTATGGATACCTTCATATATCGTACTTTCTAATGTTTGCTTAGAGTGTTCCGAGATTGTAATCACCTTGTCCATCATATTACAACGTTCTAGCCACACTGGAGCCACTTTAGTAGTCTCTATGCCTGCTGTAACACCTACATTATAGGGAGCTATCCTTTCCCACTCATTAGGTATAGAAACCTGCACAGACATATCAAAATGTCCACCGGCTTGCACAAAGTTGTGGGTCTTCATAATTAGAAAATCCATCCATCGTCGCTCTTTCGTGTTTTCAGAAAGCCACCCTGTCTGTCCCCAATTTAAGGACACCAGATAAACATCATATTTTTCTGGTTGGGACTTCAGAGCCCTTAATAAAAATCTTGTGTGTTCGCCATACCCTGACTGGGTTAGCGCTGGACCTCTCACTAAAACTTTCTTAATCACGTCAACTCCTTCAATTCCCAACTCTTATAGTTGTCCCTCGTTTCCCATGAACCGTGCTTTTCATACACTTCTGTCATTATCTTCACCCAGCCTTCACAGTATTTTTCAAAGCTGTAGTTGCCCTCAACGTGCTGCCTGCCTTTTCTGCCCAACTCCTTTCGTTCCTCAGGAGTCATATTGTACATCTTATGTAGCGCAGCCTTAAAATCTTCTTTACTTATACGATCTTCGTAGATATACGGCACCTGCTGGGAGCCTATAACAGTTTTTGACGAAGGCTCAATCCCAATACCGAACCAATTTTCGCCATCTGTCACCTGCTCTTGCAGTCCACCAGTCATAGTAACAATGATAGGTGTCTCACATGAAAGAGATTCTAGTGTGGCCAAGCCAAAGCCCTCAGCATCAGAAATGTTAATAGTACATGAAGCCATATTATACATGTCTGATAGGATCTGTGGCGGGACCTTGGAGTTAGATATCATCATGGTACCGTCATTCCCCAGCTTCTCTATAATATGCTGAAGAGGCTGTCCATGCACATCGTTAGGATCAGTATGCATAATTAGACGAACCTTATCGCGCCCCACTTCGTTTGCAAACTCGTTAAACCAGAACAAGAGAGAGCCGCTCTGCTTCCTACGTGCATTTCTGTTATTCCAAAAGAATAACATTCTATCATCTTTGTCCTGCGAGAAATTGTTATTCTTTAGCTCCTTGATCTCTTCATCCGTCTTGGCCTTAAAGATGTTAGAATCAACAGCGTGAGGGTGATATATATTCTCAACTTCTGGTGCTGCCTCTGTCACAACGTCTCTTGTGACCTTAGAGATTGAAACAATTAGGTCGTTAGACAAGTAGAATGGTCGGTTAAACATCGGTGCAGGATGATTGTCCCAAACGTGATAATATACCATCGGAATTAGTGGACGAATTTCATTTTCGATAAACCATAACCACTCGTAAAACCTGGGGTCTGTCATGAACCAGAGAATATCTGGCTTTTCGTTTCGTATGATAGACCTAACCTTCTCCGCGTCACCGTAGCCGTCTATTGGTATAACCATCCAATCATCTTCATAAGGGGCGATCTTCTGAGCATCATAATTTTCATGCTTCATAGCACCCCCTAAACAAATAAATTGAAACTTTCCAGTCTTTAGGAGAGCTTCAATAAAGTACTTTGTTTGAGTTCCAACACCCGATGGTGACAACGGGTGATCTGACAGTGTCAGAATCTTTATCTTCTTATCCATTAATTCCTCAGGGGCAATGTTCCGTTTCGTGGAACGGACAATATTTACAAGATAATCTATTTTTGATGTATCTTTTCTTAGTTATATTATAAAGCGCTTTGTCCAGAAAGTCAAGTGAATTTTTTGTTTTTCTTTCACCACTTGTTACCCGGAACAACTCAATCCTGTTTTTCTTAGCTGTGCGTTTAAGTAATCCAAAGTGGGTAGACACAGTTCTTGGATTCAGATCTAACTTCTTGGAATAATAATACTTGTACAGTACAAGCTGCCTGACATAGAGTATGTCTGCCTTTTTTCTAGCGTTCCAACCCCACGAACAAGTCTTCCAATCGATAACGTGGTAGTGTCCTTGTCCATCTTTCAACACAAGGTCTATGAAACCCTTGAAATCGTATCCGGGTACCCTTGATTCTGTGATGGGTTCCTTTAGGACTTCTTCGGTAGCCACCAGAGTCCAACCACCTTTGTCAGCAAAGTATTCATCTAAGGAAGGTTCTACTAGCTCAAAGATTCCGTTTACTTGCTTTCTCATTTCTGAGGCTAGCTCTGAATCTTCTGTTAACCCTATCTCTTCTAGCTGCTCAGTAAATATGCGATGGAAATGTTCGTAGGGCTCTGTGATGTTCCTCAGTAGCATATTTTCTATTGTTTCATGCACCGCAGTTCCAAAACAAGTGTGTTCAGTGCCCTGGAATGTTTGTACCTTGTCTATGTATAATAGCTTGTGCCTCCAAGTACATTCTGTCCAGTTCTTTAATTCAGAATAAGAAATATGCGGCAACCTACACCTCGTCTACATTACAAACCATTGCAACCTTTTCAAATGCTACAGGGCTTATTCTCATAACATATGATGGATCTTCTAGCAAGTAATGCTCCAACGCAGTGGCAAAATATTCTCTGATGCTTGTTACTGCGTATGGCCTGATAAATAGTCCGGTACAGAAGGTCTCTAGCTTATCATATCCTAAATCCTTATAAAGGAAATCATCTAGCTCTTTCGAATACTCTATATCGGTAAATGATACATCGCTAGCATTATCTAAGTACCCATATTCATAGATTAGGTCTCTAAGTCTTTTTCTCTTTCCAAGAAATTCGCGCTGTATCTTATTATCCGAATATATCTCTCTCGCGTATATATCCTCAGCAGCATGAGCCAATTCATGTATTAGGTCATCAATCATATCTGCGTCGTTATCTTGATCGTTAGTAACAAATATAGCACCATCTCGATACATGGCGTTAACCTGCTTTTCTTCAAACTCTTTAAAGTTTCCTACATAAAAAGCGTCTACTTCACTTGTTATTTGAAATGGAATCTTCTCTTCAACTTTATTTATGACGTTTACAATATTTATATTATCAGGAAGAGGGTCTTTGATGAAAAAATCAATGAGACCAAATATCTTAAAATGCTTTTGGTTTCGCACACTTTTATCAGCAGACTCTTTTATAAAGCCCTCTAACTTATCGCTCATTCTTCGACCCCAAAGGCCTTTAGATCCTCAATACCCTGCTCGTACCCTCTAATCCAATTCTCTTCCGCTAAGGAAAGAGCAACCTCAGGAAACTCATCAGCAAGCACGTTGACAACCATGTCTACTGTGACGGTATTATCTTCGGGATCTAATTTATTACCAACATACTCAATCATATAATCTTTTAGTTCTGACGATACATCAGAGATTTTTG
>CEUT01057856.1_pt1 | contig 21021 bp, 25 predicted proteins | sample 531401 | NCBI WGS metagenome assembly CEUT01 (sample SAMEA2622821, study PRJEB7988) | marine metagenome | biome: marine biome (ENVO:00000447); feature: surface water layer (ENVO:00002042); material: "saline water (ENVO:00002010), including plankton (ENVO:xxxxxxxx)" | depth 5 m | reverse complement strand
AAGAGCCATCATTATAGCTCCAAGTGCTTGATCAGATAATTTCATTTTTAATCTCCTTTATGTAATTTTCTAAGTTATACTTTGGTTTCCAACCAACTTTCTCTATTGTCTTTGATATGTCAGCGAGGGTTTCTTTAGATTCACCAGGTCTTTTAGGCAGAAACTTTCTTTCTCCACCAAACATTTCAGATACTTCTAATATAGAATAATTTTTTCCTGTGCCTAAATTGAAAATTTCTCCTTTCCACTTATCTTTAGATAATGCATAGAGCCCTTCACATATATCATAAACATGTGTAAAATCTCTACGTTGTGATCCATCTCCAACCACAGTTAATGGTTTTTTATCTTTATACTGTTGTTCAAATTTTGCAATTATTGGAGTAAATTCTCCAATTAAAGGATTTCTTGGTCCGTATACATTAAAAAAACGAGCTACTACAGTGCTAACTCTAAACACTTTAGAATACATTTCACAAACTTCTTCAGCTTGTTTTTTTGAAAATGTGTAAGGGTTCATAAACTTACCACCGTAACACGAAGACGATCCAGCATATACAATTTTACTACCGTATTTTCTACCATATTCGCAAACTACAGAGGTCCCATCTATATTTGATTGTAACCATTTTAATGGGTTGTCATAACTAGGCTGTATCCTCGCTTCAGCAGCAAGGTGAAATATGGTATCAAATTTATCAATTATAGGTGCTTTAAACAAGTCTCTGATATTAGAGTGTATGAGCTTAGCTTTAGGATTTCTATTTTTTAGTTGCCCTGAGGATAAATCATCAATGATTGTAACATCATGACCTTTGCTAATTAACAAATCTGACAAGTTACTACCAACGAATCCTAATCCACCTGTTACTAACGCTTTCATTTAATCTCCTTTCTCTATTCTATAACTGTCACTATCAAAGTGTTGAGTGGAAAACTCAAATAACTCTGTATCTTCTAATGCCTCCATGCGGTGACGCAAGCCCGTATAAACATGAAAATTATCTCCAGGTTCAAGTATAGTAATATTAGCTTTGTTTATGTCATCATGATCAGAATAATAAACAATTATTTTTCCTGATTGGACATAAAACACTTCATCCTTAAGTTTGTGATAATGCCAAGAGCACTTTTTGCCTTTTACAAAATAAAGCAATTTTCCACAATACTTATCTGAATTGTGAAACCACTTTTCAAAACCCCATCCTTTAGGAACAAAATTAATCTCTTGTGTTGAAGAAGTTTTCATCTCTCTCTCCTTTATCATCAATATAAATATCTCCTGATGGTTTTCCTAAAAATAAGTCATGGTGTTTTATACCCCACTCTGAAAGTTGATTTTTCGTTAGGGTATAGAAATGGTTATAAGCTTTTCTACAATCATTTTTATATCTGCCCATACCACGCGCAGTTAAAATTATAATTTCATTTCCTTCATCATAAAGTTTATTTACTTTATTTATTCTTTCTTGAATTGGTTTAGCATCTTTATACTTACCATCTGTGTTGGTGCATAACGTACCATCTAAATCAAAAACATACTTCATTTATTCTCCAATATTTTAGTTGTGGAATATTCTCCTATTCTAGGAAAGTAAAATACCCCTTTTACAAATTCTTGACCAATTACCTCTTTTCCTTCCCAATCTGATCCTACAACCATGCAAAAAGGTTGTTCTACTTCTATGCAATATCTTAGCTCAAAATCAGATCCAAAGCCAACAACCTTATCAACACATTCAAGAGATTCTAAAACAAACTTTCTATCTTCAAATGTATTAAATGGTCTTGTTGGCCCTTTAGCTTGTTTAACTCTTTTATCATAATCAATACCAACTATCAACTGATCTCCTTTAGATTTTGCATATTGTAGCAATTCTATGTGTCCTCGATGCAATACATCAAAACATCCGTTTACCCAAATTTTCTTCATAATGTCACCATTTCATAAACTAATTTAGCATCAATTTTATGACCCTCAAATGTCAGAGTTTTTAAGTATCCTTTGTAATCCAAGTGATGAATTATCACATCACATGCTTCTTTAATTGTCATTATTTTCATTTCTCCATATGGTATTTTTATTTTATTTTTAAAATCCTTGAAGACTCCTTTCCCGACTAGAGTGGGTATTCTAATAACAAGACAGTCATCACAATTTTGAATTAAAAAAGATTCAGAGATTTGTTTATATTTTACATAAGGACTTTCTGATTGAGATGACGTAGATATAAACACTATTCTTTTGTCTTCATTGTTTCTAACAAAGTTTCTAAATTTATTATATTCTTGTTTTTGTGTTTCTTCTTTTTTATCATCAATATTCCAAGTATGATATACATAGACATCTTCTTTGGTGTTTATTGATTTAGTCAGTCTCTTTAGCATCGTTCCTATTTGTCCACGTCCATTTAACAAAATAACACTCATTATATTAACCTACACTTAATCTTATCATAATCTAACTCATCTTTTGTTAAGAAAAAATATTTTTGTATTATCTTTTTCAATAAATCTGGATATTTTGCTGTGTTGTCCTCATTGTAGGCATTCAAATCATATTGCATTCTTGATTCTAGTGGAGCATTTGGATGATTATGATATCCTAAACCTGCTTTTTTGGCTTCTGGATCATTCATCCATTCTAACGCACTTCTACCACAAAAAAGATTGTCCCAATAATTTTTAGTATTATTCGATACAGTACTAAACCCACTGCATGGTGCTTCAATAGCTTTTACATGTCTTACTTGTAAATCCGATACGATGACCCAATCTTTTTTAATTGCCTTACAACTATAAATATAAGCTGCCTCTGCACAAAAAGCAACAAATACATCAGGAGATATTCTTTTATTAAATGTTTTCCAATATTCATTAGAGAAAAGACTAACATGTAGATTACAAGTTCCCCCAGGAGGCACAATAAAGTCTTCACCAGTTATTTGTATATCTCCAAACTTTGTTTCGTAAACGTATCCACCTCTGTCTTTAGACCATTGACTAAAAGATTGTGGACTGTCGTGAATCATTGTGTCTCCGATATATCCACCTAGTAAATCATTAAACGCTGTGTCCGTATCTGTTTGTATTGTAACAATGCCATATTTATTACTTTCTAGTCTTTTATATGCCTCAGACAAAACATTTTTTTGATCTTCAAAATTAACTCCTGAGTCTATGTACATGTAACCTTCAAATTCACCAAATTTTTCAACTGTTTCTATGACTGTTTTATTAAACGTTGTTTGTACAACATGTTTTTCAGGATACAAACAATAAGATATTTTATTTCCAAACTCAGCATACAGCTTTTTTATACACTCTTTACTATTCATGCAACAAGATAAAGCTACATGAAATCCTTCAAAATCTTGATCTAGTAAACTTTTTATACACTTAATATACCAATCGGGTGCTTCCCTTTTAATACCACAGGTGTTATATACAACTAATATTTTTCTATTTTTCATTTTTACCTCAAATAAAATCTGGATGTTTTATAATCTTTCTAATTTCTTTTTGTTGTTTTAATAATTCTTTCTCTTTTTTATTATCTAAATTTTGATATATGCTCCACATAGCCTTGTTACTTTCGTGAGGTTTGCAAAGTTTAGTGCAGTTTTCAAAACACTCTACGTTTTCTATCAAATTCATTACTTCTTTTCTCTTACTCAGATCATTCCATATTTGTTTGAAACTCATGCCATCATAAAGACACCCATAGCTATATTGCTTCCATCCTCGATGATTAGTGCAAACATATACATGCCCATCAGCACCTATACAAGGAGATATCTGAGAACCTAAACATTTTTTATAGTTTCTACCAAATTTTTCTCTGTCTTTTGACAGATCTTCAAATTTATACCCATTAACTTGAAATTTATCTCCTAATATTTTTTCTGCTTTTTCAAGTAACGGAGCTACCTTTTTAGTCCAAAACTCTAAATCTCTCTGCTCGCCACCGTCTTCTCTTATTATTATTTCTGGTTTATATTGACAGTATGTTAAGTCAAAATCTTTAAAGAAATTAGCAAAATCAACAATTTCATGATATGTATCAGGTGATATTACAAACCCTACACCAATGTCAATTTTGTTTCCATACTTTTTATTTGTTTCTATTAATTTTTTAAGGTTAGACACCATCTTATCCCAATCTTGTTTTCCTTTAGCTTTTCTAATTCCATTATAAGTTTCTTTGGTTCCTGCATCTACAGAGATTCTGATCCAAGTCATATTGTGAATTAAAGTTTCAAACATATCTCTTTTGTCAAAAAGAGTTCCATTGGTAAACATTCCCATTTTTATACCATTTTGACCACAAAATTCTATAGCTTCTTTAAGGTGTTTGTTTAAGGTAGGTTCTCCACCGCCCGTCCAGTTTACAGCTCTAACTCCCATATCAACAAAATCTTGACACAAGTTCATTAACATATCTCTAGGCATGATAGCTCTAGAAAATGTTTCAGTTCCTTTATATTTTTCAAAATGAATATACGATGATAAACAAAAATTACAAGCATGATTACAAGCATTTGAAGGATCAACTTCAATTAACACAGGGGGTGCGTAGCCCGTTTTTATATGTTCAATAACTCTATCAGCATTTGCTATTATTTTACTTTTTGGGTTAAATATTTTGCTTTCTTTTTTATTAACTTTTTTTTGTTTGAAGAGTGTTTTTCTTAAAATCTTTTTAATTAATTGTCGCATCTTTTCTTCTCCAACCATTTTATAAAATATTTTGTTGGATCTTCAAAATATTCTCTGACTATTGTTTCAAAATATTTTTTACCTTGAGATGCTTTGTCTTTAATTTCTTCCATTGGTAATTCATATATTTTTTGTAATTCTGTTATTAGATAATCAGGCTTCATGTCTATTTTATGAATTCTATAGCAAAAACTAGTGTCATAAGAATCTTCTCCAAAAAGAATATAGTCATGGTCAGTTATTATAACTGGTAATCTATTATAATAGCAGCTTTCAAAGAACCTAACACTATCAATTCCTGATCCTCTTGGACAAAGGGATATTGAGTTATTAAGCATTGTATCTATAAAATCTTGCTGCGTTGTTGAACCAACTTGTGACAGACCTTCCCATTTTTTATTCACATGTAGTTCTTTTTTAAAATTTCCATTATGTAACGCATACAAAGTCACAGCTCTTATTTTATGATTTAAAAAAGCTCTTAAACCAAAACTTTTTTCATCAGGAAATGTAAACTCTTCATTTCTATTATTAACTATATCAATCAGCAATTGTGAAAATGTAGGTCTAGTAAACAAGTATTTTATGTGAGAATACTTTCGCAAAGGTCCCATAGTAGTTATAACACTATCATGAAGCCAAACCGGTATTGAAGATCTATTTGATGCTTCAAAACCACCCTCACCTTCTATATCACATATGTGTTTATCTTCATTTCCTTTAAAATATGCAAAATCGCTGGGCTTATATTTATAAAGATCGCCTCTGTCATTATTTAACTGCCCCATGTAGAAAAAATCTGCTCTATCTGGGTCTGTAATGTTAAAATGTTTTTTAATACCTTCCTCACTTAATGGAATAGTGTTTTTGCAAAAATCTGTTTTGTCATGATCATGAGGATTAGCATTAGGATAAATATATAAATTGTATTTTTTCATAATGTTGTTACCCCTCTTTTTTGCACTACTTTGGTGGCACACTCATTTGCAAAATTTATAGACAAGTTAACATCTTCAGTTAATATATATTTGTATGAAAAAGCAGATAAAAAGGTATCACCAGCACCAGACACATCTTTTACCTCTACAAAAGGAACTTCGTAGTTTACACCTTTATAGACGCAACCCTTTGATCCTTGTGTAACAATTAATACGTCTTCAATATCTTTGTCTATTAGATTTTTTGTTCTCTCATATTCTACACCATTTATTTTGATAAATGTAAAATTCTTACTCCAATCACCTAGTATTTTTTTTGTATCCAAAAATGTTTTATCATGCATATTAGAAATTTTATTTAAATCAGATTCTGTTAAAAAACCTTTATTGTAATCTGATACTACAACGGCATCATAATCAGAAAAGTTAATTCTATTTAGATTAACTCTACCGTATTTTTTATCATTTTCATCTAATCTTATAAACATATGGTTTGATTTTTCCTCTACAAATCTAGTTTTTTTAATATTTTCCCAGTTTTCATTCGTTACAATATCAACATTTTTTACAAATACTTTTAAATTATTATATACATTCATTGCCATCCCTCCGTTTTTCCACAAACTGATTGAGTTAAAAACAGGAACAGGGGCTTCAGGAGTTAGTCTATTACATTCACCATAGTGAAAAATATCCATACAGCTTTCTCCAATAATTAAAATTTTCATTTTTTACCTCACAAGAAATTTTTTGTTTTCAGATACCATTCTTCTCCAATAGTTCAACAAATCAGTCATTGTTTTTTCAAAAGTTATTTGGGGTTCCCAACCTGTGTGGTTTTTGAATTTTTTTGTATCTGGAACTTGAAGATCTGCATCAATAGGTCTAAGTCTATCGGGATCGGTTACAACCACTATATCTTTTCTAGTTGATAAAGACATAAGGTAGTTTAACATATCTCTTACTGAACAGGTATAGGAGCCGCCAATGTTATAGTATTCTCCTGCTATGGGATTTTCAGTAACCAAAAGATAATAAGCCCTAACAGCATCCCTAACATCAGACCAAGTTCTTAAGGAATCTAGATTTCCTACTTTTATAATAGGAGGTATTAAACCAGCTTCTATCATGGCTATTTGTTTTGCAAAAGTTGATTCAGCAAAAACATCACCACGACGAGGACCTGTATGTGTAAACATTCTAGTTGTCATCACAGTCATATCATATGCCTCAGCATAAAACCTGCCTACTAAATCTGTTCCCACTTTTGATATAGCGTAAGGTGACGCTGGGTGAAAAGTTACATCTTCATGAATTGGTAAAAATTCTTTTGGCACTCTTCCAAATACCTCAGATGAAGCACATACATGAATAACTGGTTTTAAATTTAAATGCTTAATTGAATCTAATACTTTTGCTGTTCCTAAAATATTTGTTTCTAAAGTTTCGAGTGGAGAATCAAAGCTAGTTTTTGGATAGCTTTGTGCAGCTAAGTGAAAAACATAATCTGGTTTTGTTTCAGAAAAAGTTGTTAATAAAGAACTTAAATCATTAATGTCACCATAAACTAATTCAATTCTGTCTTTCATATTAATACGATCCATAAGGTGTTCAATGTTATCCATTTTATCGTTCCACCTTACAAGACCGTAAATATGCCAATCTGTATTTTTTAACAAAAAGTCAGCCAAATGAGAACCAACCATTCCTGTTATACCTGTAATATAAGCTTTTTTCATTTATTTTCTCTATACCATTTAATAGTTTTTTCAAGACCTTCTTCTAGACTATGTTTAGATTCCCAACCTAATTCATCTTTTATTTTATTGACGTTCAAAAGTCTTTTATGTATCATGGTTGGCTTGCTAGTGTCGTAATTAAAAACTGGTTCGTATCCATATATTTTAGTTATAGTTTTCACAAGTTCAGTAATTGTTGTTCCTTTGCCTGTTGCTACATTGTAAGGCACAGCGTTAGGATTTTTTTCAATAACATGCAATAATCCATCGACAACATCATCAACATAAACAAAATCTCTAACTTGTGTGCCATCACCCCAGACTTCAAACGGATTAGATCCAGCATCAGCTTTTAATATTAGTTGAGGGATAGCATGGCCATTTTCATTAAATGCATCATGTGGTCCATATATAGCACTAGTTCTTACCATGGCAAATTTTGTATTAGAAATTCCATTGAAATATTCTATAACCTTTTCACAGTATCTTTTCATTTCACCAACACCAGTATATAAAGGATGTGGGCTGTCTATGAACGCTTCATCTTCTGTTACTGCTCTTGAAACATTTGGATACATAGTTGAGCTTCCAATAAATCCAAATCTGTCTATTTTGCTTCGCACTGCTGCATCAAACATGTTAATTGAAGGAAATAGATTTCTTCTTACCAAGTTTAAAAAATTTGTTGGATCTGTTTGTCCTTTTGCACCACGAATGTAGGCAACAAAATTAAGACAAATATCCATATCTTTAAGAACAGACATACAATCTTCATGATTCATCAAGTCACACTGCACAATTTCTAAATTTTCGTGTTCAATATTTAATTTACGACTTGTATATTGAGTTGCTCTAACATGAGCTCCTTCTTTCAACATTCGTTTAATTGCTGCATGTCCAGTAATACCTGCACCGCCAGTAATTAAAACATTTTTATTTTTATAAAAAGACATTTTTTACTCCTTTAAAATTTAATTCATTAATTTGAATATATCTTTTCCAGCATCTGCTGTTTTTTTATTTTTTAAATACCACTTTATTGTTTCTTTGACACCTTGTTCAATGGATATTTCTGGTCTAAATCCATATGACTTTGCCTTCTTCATGTCAAATACTCTTCTTGGGTCTCCTGTTGGTTTTGAAGTATCCCAAACAATCTCAACATCAGCTTCACTAGCTACAGCTTCTGCTATTCTTTTAATACTTATTTCATCACCAGAGCCTAAATTTAAAGGTTCAGTTATTTTATTTTCGACAACGAAGATCATACCTCTCGCTACATCTCTAGCATGAATAAAATCTCTGATTGCAGAACCATCGCCCCAAACATTTAGTTTGTCATTAGAAAAAGCTTTCCTAATAAGAGATGGAATGACCATTGCACTATCCAGATCAAAATTATCATGAGAACCATATACGTTAGCTGGTCTTACTATGGAGCATTTTCCCTCTCCATATTGCTTTTGATAAGCTAAGCATTGCAGCTCTCCCATTCTTTTTGCCCAACCACCAAACCAATCATTTCTTGAAGGTTGTGTTTTCCAAACATCATCTTCTCGTAAGACTTCAGCTGGTTGATAAACTCCAACTGTGCTGGTATAAAGATACCACTTAACATTATTTTGCATAGCAGCTTCGAGCATGTTTGTGTTGAACTGCATCATTGGACCCATTATCTTTGCTGGTTCTTCAATACAAACTCTTGGTGAGCATTTAATTCCTACTAAATTAAAAACATAATCCATGCCTTTGCAGATTTGCTGACAGGAAGAAAACTCTCTTAAATCAACATTGACAAATGTTACTACTTCTTTCATATCTTTGGGTTGTTTTAAGTCAGCTACATAGACATCTGCTCCTCTATCTATAAGAATAGAAACTAACTCTCTTCCAATCATACCAGCACCACCGGTTACTAAAACTTTTTTATCTTTAAACATTGTTTAACCTCTCACATAAATTTATAATTTCTTGCTCTTCTAGTTCAGGGTGGTTCCCAATATACAATCCATAATCATGTATGTAGTTTGAAGTATCAAGGTCACCAACAACTTTAAACCCATACCTTTCAAGATATGGTTGTCTAGCTTGGTTTCCGCCTCCTGCTGTTCCGAGTCGATATTCTACTTTTTCCTCTTCTAGAATTTTGCATACTTCTTTCATTTTTTTATTGTCTTCTCTTAGTATAAGAGGTAGAGCATAATTACTACTACCTTCAACATCATACTCTACATAGTATAGCACATTATTTAGGTTTGTCAACCAAATGTCTAAGTTTTTTTGTCTTTTTTCAATATTGTAATCAAGTCTGTTAATTTGTTCTAGACCAAGAACTGCGTTTATTTCTGTTGATCTCATATTGTATCCAGGAACAGCAAAAGTAAATAAAGGATTAACATCATCTTTTGCATATTTCTTATGTGTTTCAGGATCAGCTTCCCTGGTCATCCCATGAGATCTAAACATTCTTGCCAGTTGATAAATTTCATAATCATTTGTGCAAATCATACCTCCTTCAATCGTAGTCATATGATGACCAAAATAGAATGAAAAACAAGACATGTCACCAATTGATCCTACTTTTTTGTTTTTATAAGTAGCGCCATGTGCTTCGCAACAATCTTCTATTAATAGTAAATCATGCTCTCTAGCTAGTTCTACTAATTTATCGTTTATACCATTGAATCCTAGTGCATGAACTAATACTATTGCTTTTGTATTTTCGTTTATTGCAGCTTTTATTTTTTCATATGATATGGCCATGGTATCTAAATCTACATCCACAAAAACTGGTAAAAATCCTGTATTAATCACGGAAGAAATATCAGAAACCCAACCAATCGGAGGAACTATAACTTCTCCTTTTTGTCCCTTCAGTTCTCTTACTATTGCAGTAGTTATATAATTACCAGCAGCTCCTGATCCTACCATAACACTGTATTTGACATCTAACCACTCAGACCAAGCTTTTTCAAATTCTTTTACTTTTGGTCCGTTAGTGAACCTGTTTGTATTTAAAACAAAATCAGCTAGAACTTTTTTATCTTCCTGACTGATGTTGTTATTTATTAATGGCCATTTAAACATAGCATATCTCCTTATATTTACATATTTGTTTTATTTTTTTAATTATATCGTATTTGTTAGGAGGGAGGTTATCTACCTTTGGGTGAAAACCAGCTGTTCGATGCTCCAAACACATTGTTCTTACAGGCTTATCTGTTTCTAACATCATCTTGTGTGCAATTGAACTAGCTACTCCTTCTTCATAATCATCATCCAGCACTATACCACCCATAGTAGAATTTTTTAACGCCTCTCTCCATTTTTTATGAAAGGTAAATGGTTTAATCCACAATTGATGTATTACATTTACTTTAATTCCTTCTTTTTCTAATTGATTTTTTGCCTCTTCAGCAGCAAACCTTGTTATAGAAATTGGAAATAATGTGATTTCAGCTTTTTCATGAATTGTATTTTTAAACTCTTTTGTATTATCATAACTTTTTCTATGTTCTGATATATAATATACGTCATCATCTTTCATAAAACTATCATAAGCTAGCTCATATTCATCTGGTGTCATGGGTGAAATTATTTTAGCACCTGGCATTCTCTGGTATATTGAATGGTGTGAGGATCCTGCAACTGGTCCTATTCCACCTTCCATTGCTATGGATCTTATTAATAAAGGGCAGGGCCTTTTCCATATCTCTTTTGATTTCATAGCATAGTTTGTAATTATTGGAGAATTGTAACACTGGAATCCTTGGTATCTTACTACATATATTGGTCTCTCACCAGCTAACGCTGCTCCTACAACAATTCCAGCTCCTGCTACATCTGCCATAGAAAGCTCTATCATACCATCCTGTTCATATAATTCAGGCAAGGTGCCTCCTACCCACCCAACTGCTGTTAGGCACTGTCCGTAGCATTTTGAGCCGTTTAAGAGGTGTTTTCTAGTAATCTCTTTTATCGTTTGTCTAACTGTTCTTTCCATTTTTTCTCCACTAATATTTTCGTTTGATTATGTATTATTTCAGCTTCTTGTCCTAGTAGTTTTTTTTCTTCTTCGTATCTATCAAAAATATTTTCATCATCTATTCCAGCACCAGAGTGCCAAAACTTTCTATGTGTATTTATGTTTAGTAACATTGGTCCATCAAATGAAGTTTTTAAATATTTTTTAATTTGCATGGGATTGTCTATTATATTGTGCGCTTTCATTTTAAAAGATCTAGCTACATCATGCATTTCCCAATTTCTTCTAACTTTTTTCTCTGTTAGAATAGATAAGTTATTGTCTTCCACTATAAAAAGTATGGGTAGGTTTTTTGTGCTTGCCCAACCTAGTGCTCCAAGAACATAATCTTCTTCTGCTGAAGCGTCGCCCATATACACTATCGTTGGTTTTTGTGTTTTATAACAGTGACCAACAGCAATTGGAACTTGTGAACCCATAAGACCATCGTGTCCATAAATATTTTTTTCTTTTGAATGAATTGAGGCTGATCCTCCCATACCGTATGCACACCCAGATTCTCTACCTAGTAATTCATCTATGAGTTTTTCAATGGGAGCATTAAAAGATAAATAAGTAGAATGACCTCTGTGTTGAATAAAGATGCTTGGTTCTATATTGTTTTGTGACATATACTCAGCTATTGATGCTGATATATATTCTTGACCAGCAGATAGATAAATTGGAAATTTAAATATCTTATTTCTTATACCATTAAAAACATACTCTTCAAAATTTCTGCATAATGATGCTCGTCTAAATGTGTTAATTCTGTAATTATCCATTAAATGTCTCCATAAACAACATAGTGTGCTGCCAGTTTTGAAATCTATACCCTTTATCATCTATGTAGAGAAATGCTCTTGGCTTTTCAGCAGTGATTTCAGAAACACAATCTATCACATTGTGGTGTTTTAGCCAATCAGTCACCAACTCTTTACCTGTTTTTCCATTGACAAGTGGTCTACTTGGTTTTGCTTTTGCGGTGAATATAATAATTCTATACTTTTTAGATAATTCTCTTATTGCTTCCAACGATCCTTCAATGGGTTCTCCATAACAGGTTCCGTCATGATAACCTTTGTCAAAGTTATGAACTACACCATCAAAATCAATAGCTAAGTTTTTAGCATCTTTTTCAAATCCTGGTGGAAAGTTGTTTTCTATCATTTCTTCTCCATAATCATAATAATGGTGTTTTCTTTTAAGCTTTTAAAAACTTTAATTAATTGTTTTATAATTTTAACAGATACTACATCTCCTGCACCTGCTACATTAATTCCATAATCAGCAACTATACCACCTTGTAGAAACATAATGTTTATATGATCTTCAAGATGTATAAATTCTTCAATGGATAGTATATTTTTTACAGTGAGAATTGAATTACAAAATTTATAAATATTTTGTTTTCCCTTATCTGGATTTTCAATCCACAAACATTCCTCTTGTTTTGGGTAGTCATGAGAAGAATCTTCGTATGGTTTTCCTTCTCTACCATAAGAATCTCTAAGTCTTACTAAATCATATTTATCTACTGGTGTTTCTATTTCAAAAATATCAGCTCCATGTTTTGCAGTTGCACAGGTAGAATGAAACAGTCCTTTTCTTATCATTATTTTGCTTATGGGATGCAATGGATTATCATTATTCAAAAAAGACACAACAGCTTGGCCATCTAATAAAACCAAACCAGTTGTTTTTTTAGGGTGACAATGCATTGAAGTTTTTTCATTTTCATTAATATGAAGAAACCACAACGCACATTCATCATTTTCATAAGCAAGATATTCATAACCCCAAGGTTTTTTAACTATATTATTTTCGTATCTCATTTTCCTCTCTTATTAAAAGTTTCATACCCTTTTCTCATCCATTCACCCATAAAATCATAGTGAGGTGAAGAGATTATATTTTGATCCACTACCACAGGTCCTCTATGGTAAGTGGCTCCTGCATTATTAATGTCGGCTTCGATAGCATAGTAACCAGATACGGTCTTACCTTTGATAACATCTGCTGTTATTAACAGTTGAGCCCCATTACATAAACAAAAAATAGTTTTATCCAATGAGTTCCATTGTTTTACAAACTCTACTACACCTTTTTCTAGTCTAAGTTTTTCTAATGCCTTTACCCCTCCGGGTATGACTAAAATGTCGTAGTTTAAATATTCTTTTCTTACTTCAGGGTCTTCAAAATCTTTCAACAATACGTCACCAACCATGTGGCAACCCAAGATACCATAAAATCTTCCTAATTGATTTGCTACTATTGTAGGTTCAAATTCATTTTCTTTTAGACTATGGTATGGATAAATTACTTCGTGATCTTGAAAACCAGAATGTGTAATAATAAGTGCTTTTTTCATTTTTTCTCCTATAATAATTTTATTTGTCTCTTAATTGTAAAATTGGATTTTTTATTGGCCAATTTATATTAATTTTTTTATCATTCCATTTAATTGTAAATTGATCTTCTACATCTGGATATTTTCCTGGGTATGACCATTTATAATGAAAGACGGAACTTTCACTTAAAACTAAAAATCCATTACCAACACCAGGTGGTAACAAAACTTGTTTTCTAGTTTTGTTATCTAAGATAATCCAATCCCAAAGACCATAAGTATCAGAATCTTTTCTATTATCAACAATCACAAAATACATTTCACCATATAAACATGTAATTAATTTCCAAGATTTATAATCTCCATGAATACCTCTAAGAACATGTTTTCTACTGGTGGATATTTTATCATGATTAAAGTTAAGGTTGTGATCTCCTTCTTTCCAAATAGTCCAGAGATCACCTCGGTAATCTGTAAAAACATCAGGTTTTATAATTTTAATATCTTTAATCTTCATTTTTCCAGCTGATTTCCCAATCTTTAAATTCTGCTGCTAGGCAGTCTATCTTGTAATCTTTTCTACCGCCTAAAATTTCTTGTATTTTATTCTTAGCAGTATTTCTAATACCATTAAGGCCATGAGTTAGTTCAAGATTATTACCATCTTTTATTCCTTTTCTATAATTTGATTCATTATGCCAGATGTGTAAATTCATTTGAGACAACACTACTATAGCTCTTATTGTATCACTATCAATTATAGCATCTTTTTCTTTGAGTGTCAAGTCAATATCGTGTAAAATATCAGAAATTTCTTCAGCATACTCATCTTTATGTTCTGGTATAAAAACTTCTTTTAATTGAACAATCGACAATCTGTCAATAAGTTCAGATAGTGTTGGTAAGTATTTTCTATTTTTCATTTTGTATCCTTTTTGTTAAAACCATAATTTCTTAGCACTCTGTCAAAAATACCTTTTTCGTATCTAGGATTGGCTAAGCACCGTAAGTTTTTTGGAATCCTGTTTAGATAATATTGAATTAAAAGTCTTTTTCTTTTATCATAATCTAAAGCAGGATTAGAGAATAAATTATTCTCATTAATTTTTTTTGTTTTTCTTAATATCTCTCGAGAAGGTATTTGAATTTTCCATGGTCTAATAAAATTTACTTTTCTAGATAACTCTTCTAAACTAGTAAACTGTATTGAGCTATAATCTTGATCAAAAAACCAAGACCTATAGAGTGCTTTGGTTGCTATTTGATAACTGTCACAATCATCTACACTAATCCAAGCTTGTGTTGGAGCAGGATGTTTTTCTCCATCCCATATGCCATGATCTATTATTACACATTTTGTTAAATTATCAACCCAATTACAAATATTTATAGATGCTAGTTTTTCTGTTCCGCCGGTTTTTCGAAAATTTAAAACTTCTTCTAAATGCTTTATGTCAGAATCAACAAATTTGCTATCATATTTTGAACAAACCCAAACAAACTGTTCATCTAATAGTTCATACATTTCTTGCCAATCTTCTTGGGTTTTATTCAATTTGTTTTGGATAACAACTGTTTTATCATTAAATATTTTTTTTATTGCTTTATCTAAATCAGTGTCTGTGTTGTTAATATAATTAAAAATGACTTTTGAAAATGGAAAGCCATTAATGCTTTCAATAAATTCAAGAAATTGATTTGAATTAGAAATTGTTGAATTAAATAAAAAAATCATATTTTCTCCACTATAAAGTTGTTTAAGTTTAAATTTGATTTTATTTCATCATAGTATTTATTAATAAAAATTATTCCGCAACCTTGTCCATCAATAGTGGGTTTTTTTGCATATAAAATACAATCGGTATGTGGTTTTATCAAATCTAAAATATAGTCTTTGTCACAATCGACTCCTAAATAAGAATCATAACCATGAATTTTTGAGATTCCACCAGTTTCATCTGGTGTTTTAAAATCATCTATTATTATTATAGGACTGTTTAGTTTACAAATACTCATTATTTCATTTCGTAATGGCCAGTTTTTTGGATCCCAATGAGCATCTAAGTAAAACATTGGATTATTACTTCTAAAAAATTTTGATATATTATTTTCTAGAAAAATTTTAGAGTCACTTAACACTATTTCTGTGTTTGGGTCGTTTCTAAATATATGTTTTCCATAGTTACAATATAAAGGGTTTATTTCTATTTCTAAAATACTAAGATCTTTAAACCAAGATCTTATCACAGTTGTTGTAGAACCTCTAAAAAACCCTGTTTCTACAAACATATCAGTTTTAAAAGCATCTATAATTTCTTTAGCTACATCATTTATCATATTAAAAACCTAAAAACGTAATTAACCATACTATCATTAGTTATAAAAGTATGATCGGAAAAATTTAAATTGTGTAATCCTACACTTTCACGAGATGTAAAGTTATCATATAAACCATATCTGATCCACAAACATCTTCTTCTTTTTTCTGGGTGTAAAGATAGTCCATAATGTATACCCCAGTTGTCTTCAAGAAACGCATCACCTGCTTTTCCTGTGAATATTTTTGGATTCTTATCAATTGGAGACAATAGACTTCCATTTTCTTTATTTTTTATTCCCAAGTGAGTTCCTGTTTCATACACATGTGCTCCATTTGTTTCATCTACGTCATCTAAATACACAAATAAAGACAAAAACTTAAAATCGTCTAGATCTCTATGTCTTTTTGTGGTTCCGTGGCCAGAAGTGCCAATTGAGAACATACAATTAATTCCATAACAAGTGGGCAAACAGCCTAAATAATTTGAAACTAGCTCTAATAACATTGGATTTGTTGCAACGTCTGTTATTGTCTTACATTTTACAAGATCTGACATAGACCAACAATATATACCTGATTTTAAAAAACTGTTATTATAGTTGTATATTGGTATATTATCACTATAAAGATCATTTTTAATATGTCCTTTATAAATTGGAAACTTATTTAATTCTTCAATAACTTCTTTTGAGTTTAACATATTACCTAAACTTAGATAACCATTTTTTTTTAGTTTCTCACCAGGTGTAAGAATATTTTTTGTATTATCATTTATATGTTGTTTTATAATATTGTAATACTTTTCTTTTTTTTCTAAGTTAAGATCAGTTTTTTTTGACAAACCACTGATTTCAACAGGAACCAAACTTTTTATTTCTTTGTGATCGTTAACCATTACTCATCTCTATGAATTGATTAAAATAAGAAAAATATTTAGCATAGTTTGTTCCAAAGATATGTTTATATTTAAAAAACACTCTAGCTTCTTCTTTTCTTTGTTCTAAATTATTTTGTATTTGGGAGCGACCTCCCTCTAGATACAGACCAATAATTTTGTTTACTTTTTTAAATGAACAGCCATTATCCACACTTCTTAGCCAAAGTTCCCAATCATCACAAAAATCATGGTCTTTATCATTAAAAAAACCTACTCTGTTTATCATTCTTGTTGACCACATTGGCATTGGCCCTGGTAGGCACTTAATCATGTTTTCGCGGGAAAAGTCATTTATGGAATGCTCTGAAAGTTTTTTTGACTTAGTTTCACATAATTTTTCATTTTTAACAGATGTTGCAAGACAATCACCATAAACTAAATCTATGTGTTTGTTGTTTTCTAGTTCATTGTAAAGAATTTCTAAGAAGTTCGGACTTTTTCTGTCATCGATCATAGCCCAAGTTATATACTTTGAGTTACAAAGTCTCATAGCAATATTATGTCCAATTGTCGGTGGAAACCTATCTTCGTATCTTATGTATTGTATATTTGAGTGTTTTTTACAATATTTGTTCATTATTTCTTGTTCTTTTCCAGGAGAACCAGAATCTATTACTATTAATTCACAATCATCAAAAATAGTTTGTGAAACTAAATCTTCTAAAAAGCCTTCTAAAAAATCTTCTGCTTTATAAAAAGTTGAGATTATAGAGACTTTTGGATTTTGTTTTTCACTTGGCTTATCGTTAATTATTTTTTCTATAGTTTCAATTATTTTTATTTTCTTTTCTCTCATGTGGTTAATCAAATCTTTACCTTTAAGTTTAAACCACTTTTCTTTCGCAGCTCCAACCATTTGGTTTGTTACAACTTTACATCCTAACATTCTAGCTTCTACAACTACTCTAGATAAGGTTTCAGGACTTTTAGGTAAAAAAATGAAACCTTCATTTTTAGACATTTTTTCTAAAAATTTTTCGTATTTATTGTCTTTTATTAATTCATATTTTTTATTTTTTTTTAAACAAAATTCAACTGAACCTTGTGTATTTTTGTGTCTAATATTTGAATCCATAATAGAATACAAGTTATTTTTTTGATTGTTAGAAAGTTCTTCTATTTTATCTAGTATAGAATCAGACCACAAATTTCCACCAATACTTATGATGTTATCTAATTTTAAATTTTTTTCTACTATTTCTTTATGAAAGGTTGATTGACATATTATCTTTCTTGCTTTTTTATAGAAAAAATAATTTATAATTTTGTGCTGAGGTATTTCAAAATTTTTAAAAAAACTTGGATTCCTTTCTTTTATGTATTTGTGATCATGTTCATAGATTATATAATTTAAACTTTCAATTTTTTGCTTAACTTCAATACTTAGTGAAATAAAGTTAGATATTATGAAAAAACTATTTTTGTTATTTTCTACAAATGAATTTGTTACTTCTCTACTTCTAATTTTAGAAACTTTATATTTTTTTTCTTTTAACATTAGTATTAATTCTTGATCATTTAATTCACAACCGCCCAACACATCAGTAGAAAAAAAATCAGATATATAAACTATCTCTTTATTCATATTCTTTTATTATATCCTCAATTTCATTTAACCAAGCATCTGGGTTTTCAAATTCGTAAATTTTTTCAACAAAATTTTTATATAAAAAATCATCAGAAAATTTTTCAAAAACTAAACTTTGTAATTCTTTTGCTTGTTCTCTTGCTTTATCAAGATTTTTTATAAGATACCTTAATGACATCTTGTAAGATCCTTGATCTGCAAAAGCCCACATTTGATCAGGTTCAATTACACCTTCCCAGTGAGCTTGTTGTTGAACAGGACGAAGAGAATACTCAACAGATGTAAAGTAGTCTTTTTTATCATGATGTAAAATGTCTAGTTGACCAGACCAGCCACAAGCAACAATAGGTAAACCTTCTCTTGCAGCTTCATAAATTGGAAGCCCAAAGCCTTCACCATGAGAGATGTTGATTAAAGCGCTAATTTTAGGGTTTGTGTAAATACTAGTCATTTGACCAGGGGTAAGATCTCCGTGAAGCAAATAGACCTTACATTTACGATTCTTGTAGCGTCCAAGAACAGATTTAAGATGTTTTTCAACTTTTGTAAAATCTCCAATTGAATTTCCTCTAAAATTAGTTTTAACTATCAAGCCAACTTCTTGATCAATAAATTCCTCTACAAACCAACAGATAGAATTTTCAAAATTTTTACGAGGGCCTAGTTGAGATACTAAAATAAAATTATTATCATAATCTAAATTTAGATTATTAATTTCTTCAGGTTCTTTTCTTTCTGTTTTTTCCCAAACTACTTCTATTGGTGTTTCACAACGATAAGGAAACGTTTCACCTGTTTGATTATTAGTTGCTTGAGCTACTGTGTCTTTTATTGAATTTTTAGCATGATTAGATACAACAAGAATTTTATCCATCTCATTACATTTAGGCAACCATTGAGGTGAGCACTTATTAGTTTCAATACCAGCTGTGTAGCCTATATTTATTGGCGCTATTTTTTGAAATTCATTTGGAATTGTTATTTGTAAAGATATATCTGCTTGTAATTGTTTTTGTTGAATAAGAATTTGAGTTTTAGTAATTTTTTCGTCCATCCATTTTCTCATTTCATTATTTTCCCAAATCCATCCAGTTTTTCCCCATACAATTGGTTGAATATAGATATCGAAGAGATCTTCTCTACTCTTAAGAGCTCTTAATGCAAAGCGAGATTGCTCTCCATATCCTGATTGTGATAACACAGGTCCTCTGACAAATATTTTCTTTTTCATTACGCAATCTCCTTAAATCTAATGCCATTGTAACTTCCTTTTTCTTCAACAACTTTATCTATAATTTCTACCCATTTATCTTGTAGTTTTTGAAAATTATAGTTTTCTTCAACATGCTTTCTACCAAGAATTCCAAGTTTTTTTCTTTCCTTTTTACCCATTTTGTAAATTTTAGAAAGAGCAGAGTGAAATTGTGCTTTATCAATTCTATCTTCGTAAATGTATGGAACTTGTTGAGAACCAATAACAGCTTTGGAAGTTGGAAAAAGTCCAACACCATATTCTTCGTCTCCATTTGTAATTTGTTCCTGAAGGCCGCCAGTCATTGTAGCAATAATAGGAGTTCCACAAGAAAGTGATTCCAGTGTAGCAAGGCCAAATCCTTCAGCATCTGATATATTAATTGTGCAATCAACCATATTGTAAAGATGGGCTAGATTTTCAGGAGATAATTTTTTAGTTGATAATAATACCTGTCTTTGGTGTAAGCCTAGGTGATTAACAATATGATCTAAATCTTGCCCATGTGGATCTTTAGGTTCTGTATGCATTATTAATTGCGCTTTGTCATGAAGATTTTCTTTATCAAGCCATTCTTTAAACCACCAAACAAGAGTCCCTGATTGTTTTCTTCGAGCGTTTCTGTTATTCCAAAAGAAAATAACTTTTTCACGATCCTGTTCTTCTAGAGAACTATTTCGTATCTCATTTATTTGAAGGTCAGACAAGGGTTTAAAAATGTCTGGATTTACCGAGTGCGGTAAATATGTAGAAGAAACTTCAGGTGCTACTTCTTTAACAATCTCATGAGTAACTTTAGAAATAGTGACAATGTGATCGTTAGATAAGTAAAAGTCCCTATTAAAATAAGGTGCAGGAAAATTGTCCCAAACATGGTGATAAACCATCGGACAAAGCGGTCTAATTTCATTTTCAATCTCCCATAACCAACCCCAGAATCGTGGGTCAGTCATAAACCAAAGCAAATCAATGTCTTCTGTTTTAATTATTGATCGGATCATTTCTTGAGTCCCGTATCCGTCAACGGGAATTATTTTCCAATCTTCACCATATGGATCAATCACTTTTGGTGTATAGTCTTGATGTTTAATTGCGCCACCCAATGATATAATAGAATACCTTCCGGTTTTAAGAAGGGACTCACAGAAATACTT
>CEUT01007249.1_pt1 | contig 21021 bp, 20 predicted proteins | sample 531401 | NCBI WGS metagenome assembly CEUT01 (sample SAMEA2622821, study PRJEB7988) | marine metagenome | biome: marine biome (ENVO:00000447); feature: surface water layer (ENVO:00002042); material: "saline water (ENVO:00002010), including plankton (ENVO:xxxxxxxx)" | depth 5 m | reverse complement strand
TTAGTTAGTGTTGTGTTTGTTATGTCTCCCATTATACATACTTATCGACATTTGTCAATAGCTTTGTGCAGTTATTCTAGAAGTTTTTGCAAAATAATTTGTAGTTGTCGTAAGTCGTTACCACATAAGGGTTTACGTCAAGGGGGCGGGCATACCGTGTGCCATATAGAGATGGCTAGAATTTTTTCTAAAACTTTTGCATAGATTTCTACGATTGTAGAATATTAGTTTTTATAATAAAGAGGTGGGGTTTTTTCAATTTTTCTTAATCTCACGTAACCAGTACCGGATCTCTAAGGTGGTTCTCACAAAACAAGCCTAGCCCTGACTAAATGACCACTTTTATTTTAAAAATCGTCCGACCCCATTTTCAAACGACCACTTTCCCTAAACCTCTTGTGGACGATGGATGTTTGTATTAAGCTCACAGATTCCTCGACCGCATTTCTTTTTAACGCCTAGTTTCTGCCTCATTTTTCTGACAGCTTGAAGGCTAACGTCTCTGCCGGTTTGTTCTGTTAAAATTTCAGCAATTTCTTTATCTTTCATACGATGTGCATTGTCTCGCACAAAGTTCTTTTCATTTTCTGACCATTTTATATTCATAATCCTGTTTCTCCTCAAAAAAAGTAGCCATACCGTGTATATACTATTGTAGTATCGAATGACAACTTTTGATTTTTAAAAGGAGAAAATTTATGAAAGTTCCCCAGCATCAAATAATTAGCTCAACACTAAGAACAGTAGCAAGTGAAGAGCTTCAAGAAGAAGTTGAAAAAGAATTGCAGACAGCAAAAGCAAGCAAAAAACCAACTCCAAGCATATCAAAACTTCTAGCTACTTCAAATGAAGAGGAAGAGGACGAAGAAGATGGCATTTAAACTATTTTATGATGGAAACCCCGCACACACCAGAGTTATGGACGCTCAAACAGGAGAGCCGATTGACGGAATAGTTTCTGCACATGTCGATATAGACGTTGATGGTGGATTACTAACATTAGTTTTTAACGATTTTGAAGCAGAAATAAGTAATATTGAGGAAAGTGATGAAGATTCCCAAGGGATATACAGAGGAGGAAGTGATAGAGATAGTGTCCAGAATATCGAGCAGACTAGCCAGTAAGTTTAAGTTTGGCTATCATGAAATCGAGGACATGAAACAACAGGTTTTTTTAGAGATATTAAAACCAGATCGAAACGGAACAACTATCTTAGAAAAGTTTGATCCAGAAAAAGGCAATTCGCTCGACAGTTTTTTATGGATTCATGCTAGAAATAGATTGCATAACTTTAAAAGAGACAATTTTGCAAGACCCGACAAGCCATGTGATAATTGTCCATTTAAGGCATACATAAATCATGAATGTACAAAGTTTAGCAGCATGATGGACTGTAATCATTATTTTAAATGGTTCAACAGAAACGAAGTTAAGAAAAGTTTGGCAAGCAATCAAACATCATCAATCAGTAGTGTAAATTCAGAAGTACAGTATGACGCAAAAGTAGATGATAAAATATTTAGCAAAGAAATATATAAATTAATAAATTCAAATATACCTGTCTCTATGAGAGAAGATTGGATAAGATTTAGCAACAAGTTAAAAATATCCAAACAAAAAAGAGAACAAATGATTGAGTTTATATTTCAAATTTTAAAGGAGAATGGAATTGAGCCGGAAACGTGGTAAACTGTCAAATCAAGAAATGGCATATATAGAACAGAACTGTTTTGATTTGTCTCTTGAGGACATTGCCAACAATCTAAATAGAAAAATTGATCCTATTCGCAAGTACATCGACAAAAAGAATCTCAAAGCAAGAGATCTAACTGACGAAGAACACCTTCTAGCTACTTTACGAGATCGTTACTATTACAAAGAACTTTCAAAGCAAATGAATGACGCTGAGATAATATTCTTTGAGCACAATTGGATTGACTTTTTTAAACAGTTCAATGAAGATGTTACTCACACAGAAGAAATGCAAATTCTAGAAGTTATACGCACAGAAGTGCTTATCAACAGATCAATGGAAGACAGACAAGAAATTATGGTCAACATTGATACTCTCAACAAGCTTATTGATGAAGAGATGGATAAACCAAAAGATATGCAAGACACACAAGCTCTTGCTATGTTTCAAACACAGCTAGGTGCTATGATTGGTAGCAAGTCTAGTTATATCAATGAACATGAAAAACTTTTGACAAAAAAAGAAAGATATCTAAAGGATCTTAAAGGTACTCGTGAACAAAGAAAGCGTGTAGCCGATGATGCTAAAACAAACTTCAGCATGTGGATGCGTGAACTTGATTCTATAGAGAACAGAGAAAAAGAAGGATTCGATATGGCGGTACAAGCCATTGCTGGAGAAAAAGCTAGAAAAAGGTTGTCTGATTTTCACGAGTATGAAGATGGCGAAGTAGATCAACCACTATTAAATTCAGATTCAGTTATAAACGAGGAAAGCAAATGATATCAGGAAAGAAAGTAACTTCAAAAGAACAAATTAAAAAGATACTAGAAATACCCGATGATGTCGCAGATATAGTTGACCATCAAACATCATCTTTTGAAAACTTACCACCTCAATACGTTATTGATCATTATAAACTAGGACCATCTGATGTTGTAGCACATTTTTATAAAGGCGACTTTGGATTGTTGAAGAATGAACATTTATACGAAGAAAAGTTTTCTATAAAAAACAGAACTTCTATAATGGCAAAAACACTTCAAGATTTATCAAGATCAAATCCAGAAATTGGCAATTTGATGGATGAGTTGAATTTGGTTATTCCCATTTGTTTAAGCGACATGCCTGTTGATAAAATGCAGCATGTACCGGCATTAACATTCAGCAAGAATTCTTTTTCAAATTCTATACTTATGCCAAGCTTGAATTCTATTTATGGTCATGTAGAATATGAAATGGTTGATTATCTTGACAAGCCTATTCTTCACAAACAAAACAAAATGTCATTTGCCGGATCTTTGACCAATATCGGATGGAATGGTCACGGCATACAATACAACCAAAGACTTCAAATGGCTTGGATGGCTAAACAAGCACCCGATTTGTGGTCTTGTAAAATTATGAAGCCTCCAAAATTTGATGACGAAGAATGGGCAGGCGTTGTAGAAAATGTAGAAAAATATTTTCCGGGACTTTCTGAGTCAGGCCACTTTTGTCAAGAAGAAGAAAAGGTAACTATTCAAGAGCAACTAAAGTATAAATTCCAACTATCTGTAGATGGTCATACTTCAGCGTGGGGTAGATTGCCTTGGCAACTTAAATCTAACTCTGTTGTTATCAAAATAAGAAATCCTCAAGACGATTTTGTAGAATGGTTTTATCCTCTTCTTCAATCCTCAAAACATCTATTAGAGGTAGATACTCATAATTTGATGGAGGTATTCCAATATCTAATACATGAACCAGAAGAGCAGATGAAATTGTCTAACAATGCCTCTGATTTTTCCGATAAATATTTATCCAGCGACTTTGCTAGGAAATTACTTCTATATACTTTACTGATACTAAATCAAAAACAATCATTTCAAGAACCACAGAGAGGAGAAGAGTAAAATGAAAAAAGCTCTAATTACAGGAATTACAGGACAAGATGGATCTTATTTAGCAGAATTATTGTTGTCAAAAGGATACTCTGTTGTAGGTTTGGTAAGAAGAAGCAGTATGCCTAATTTAGATAGAATTAGTAGTATTCTTACAAATGAAAATTTTTCTTTGGTAGAAGGAGATTTGAGTGATGCTTTTTCGGTGTATTCAATAGTGCAGAAAGGGCAGTTTGATGAAATATATAATCTTGCTGCACAATCTCATGTTAAGACATCGTTCGACCAACCACATTATACTTTTGCGGTAGATGCACTTGGTCCAATTTATTTTCTTGAAGGTATACAGAAGTTTTCTCCTGAAACTAAATTTTATCAAGCATCGACAAGTGAACTTTTTGGTAAAAACTATACAGTAGATGATCATGCAACACTTATTGTAAAAGACAACAATATTGTTGTTGATGGCGTTAATGGTAAAGGCTTGTATGATTACAAGAAATATCAAGATGAGAATACTGCTTTTATGCCACAAAGTCCTTATGCCGCTGCAAAACTGTCAGCACATCACATGGTTAGAATATACCGAGAGGGCTATGGAATACACGCTTGCTGTGGTATCTTATTTAACCACGAAAGTGAAAGAAGAGGTGAACAATTTGTTACACGCAAAATAACTAAATGGATTGGAGAGTTCAAACGATGGGCAATGAGTGTAGGCTTTGTTAATGATCCACCTCAGAATGGAAACGATTTGGTTTTAGGCCCAAACAACTCAACATTTCCTAAATTGCGTCTTGGTAACTTAGATGCTTATCGAGACTGGGGACATGCAAAAGATTACGTTGAGGCCATGTGGCTCATGGTTCAACAAGATGATCCGCAGGATTTTGTTATTGCTACTGGAGAAACTTACTCTGTTCGTGATTTTTTACGAGAGGCTTTTAATGAAATTAACATACAAGACTTTGAACCTTATGTCGTCATTGATCCTAAATTTTACAGACCCGCCGAAGTTGAATATCTTTGCGGTAGACCTACTAAAGCAAAAGAAGTTTTAAAGTGGGAACCAAAGGTATCTTTCAAAGAGTTAGTAAAAAGAATGGTTCGGAGGGACATTGATGGCGAAGAAGAAACGCAAACCATACACTCAGAAAAAGTACAACAAATTTAAAAAGGCTAAATACAGAAAGGACTCTAGAGACTATAAAAGTCCTGAATATACAAAATGGAGAGAAGACATAAAGAAACGAGACAACCACCAGTGTCAGTGGCCGGGATGTTGCTCTCGTCATAGGTTACAAGTTCATCATATAAAAACTTGGGCAAATTATCCGGGAATGAGATTTGTTACTGCAAATGGCATAACGCTTTGCAAGAAATGTCACGATGATATCAAAGGTAAAGAACATGACTATGAAGGTTTTTTCTTAAAAATATTAGAATGGCAAATGCTTGACAAAATAAAACAGTTTAATAAAAATAAAGAAGATGAAGCATGAAGTTTACAGTAATAAGAGACACGAGAGAAAAACCTGACCACGGATGGTCTTTTGCTCCTGATGCATATTGTGAAGGAACTGTTGTAAATAAAGTAAATGCTGGTGACTATACGATAGACGGTTTAGAAGATTATGTATGCATTGAAAGAAAACAATCTATTGATGAGTTTGCACATAATTGTATAGAAAAAAGATGGCAAGCTTGCATGAAAAGAATGTCAGAATGCAAACACGCATATATTCTTTTTGAATTTAGTTGGGATGATATTAATAACTATCCTAAATCTGCTAAAGTCCCAGAGAGAATAAGAAAAAGATTGAGAATACCGGCAGCCTACATAAGAAAAGTAATATACACAGCCAGAGAGGATTATGGTATACATGTCTTGGCTTGTGGAGATAGGTACAAAGCAGAACAAGTAGCGTATAGGATTTTAAGAAAAGCACATGAGTTACGATGTTGAAGATTATCAGTATGCTTGGCTAAGACTGAAAAAAGAAGATGTAAAAGATATCAAAAACCCGCTTACAAATCTTACTGAGTGGGAACAAAATAATTTCCATCTTCATATATTAAAAATAATGCGTAATCCAAAATATATGCATTGGACTGTAAAAACGCTACTCAATGTTGACTTGCTTCCAGAACAAGTAGTAATACTGCAAGAACTTTGGAACAAGTCTTTTCCTATGTATATTGCCAGTCGAGGTTTTGGAAAATCATACCTTCTTGCTGTTTATGCGGCATTAAGATGTCTTCTTATACCCGGATCTAAAATTGTAATTGTTGGTGCTGCATTCAGGCAATCAAAAGTCATATTTGAGTACATGGATGTTATTTGGCGTAATGCACCAATCTATAGAAGTCTTTGTAATGATGCTAGTGGTCCTCGCAGAGATGTTGACAGATGTACTTTGAAGGTCAATGATAGTTGGACCATAGCAGTGCCATTGGGCGATGGAAGCAAGATTCGTGGTCTTCGTGCTCATACAATCATAGCAGACGAATTTAATTCGATACCTGTTGAAATATATGAAACTGTTGTTGCTGGTTTTGCGGCTGTTTCTAAAGACCCTGCTGGAAATGTAAAAGAAGCTGCGACAAGAAAAGCTATGCAAGAAGATGGTGTTTGGTCTGAAAAGCAAGAAGAAAAATTTAATGAAAGGCATCGCAACCAATCTATTCTTTCTGGAACGGCGGGCTATGATTTTGAGCCTTATGCAGATTACCATCGTAAATATCAAAAAACAATTAAAAGCGGCGGCAATATAGAAAAACTAATTGAGGATGGAAATGCTGAAGATATACCAGAATATATGAAACGTCTTAATTATAAAGAGTTCTCTATAATAAGAATGCCATACGAGCTTATTCCTGAAGGTTTTATGGATGACCAGCAGGTATCACGCTCTCGTGCTACGATGCATAGTGGAATTTATTTAATGGAGTATGGTGCATGTTTTGCAAAGGACTCACAAGGATTCTTCAAAAGAACTGTTATAGAGGCATGTGTGGCGAGCGACAAAAATGTTGCAAAAGAAAATTGGCCGACTTGGTGTGAGGGGCCGTTTGATGCTATGACTCGCGGAAGTCAAGACAAGCAGTATATATTTGGAATTGACCCCGCTAGTGAGGTTGATAACTTCGCTTTGATAGTTATGGAGATTCATGAGCAGCATCAAAGAATAGTTTACTCTTGGACAACAAATAAAAAAGATTTTCAAAACAGAAAAAAGCTGGGCCTTACTGAAGTAAATGATTATTATGGATTTTGTGTTAGAAAAATCAGAGACTTGATGCAAGTTTTTCCATGCGTTAAAATTGGCATTGACTCTCAGGGGGGCGGATACGCGATTGCAGAGGGTTTAAGAGATCCCGATAAAATGGACCCCGCATTAAATGAAGTCGCCATATTGCCCATTATAGAGGACAAGGCGAAAGATACAGACCGTCTTCCGGGCTTGCATATTTTAGAATATATAAACTTTGCAAGTGCAGAATGGACATCCCAAGCCAATCATGGACTCAGAAAAGACATGGAGGATAGATTTTTACTATTTCCAAGATTTGACCAACTTACTCTGGGAATGGTCACGAAACAAGATGAAACAAGATTCAAAAAACTTAAAGATCAGATTGGAGATAGTGCAGCATTAAAATTGTATGACACGCTTGAAGATGTTATAATGGATATAGAAGATTTAAAGACCGAATTATCCACAATCATGGTAACTCGTACAGCATCTGGGCGTGAAAAATTTGATACACCGGAGATAAAACTAGGAACTGGCAAAAAGGGCAGAATGAGAAAAGACCGTTATTCTGCTCTTGTTATTGCAAACATGATTGCTAGAACCATGCATAGGGAAATACCCAATCCTTCTTATGCTGTTATTGGTAGAGTAGCCAATGCTATGGAAAGCAAGAAAGATGAAAATAAAATGTATTATGGCCAAGAATGGGCAGCAGGCTATAATCCAGCTTCTGTTAAAATAATAAGAAGAAATTAATTTTTGCTTTTCAATGCCTATTGGTGTAACTATCAATAGGTATTGTTATGTGCAAGGAAATAAAGGGAAAATAATTTATGTCTAAAAAATATCCAAAGTCAGAAGCTCAAGCTTCAAACTATCTATCCGATAAGCCTGCTTATATGAGTTGGGACACAGATAGTGAACAAGAAAAAGCTCTTGCTTTTACGACTTATAGCAAAGCTTTAGAAGAATCTTCACATTCTGTCGCATCTTCAACATCAAGAGATTTTAGAGGACTGACTACCTACGCAGACGGCAGGCCGGGACTCAGAGCATCGGATTTTGATTGGTTTAGGCCCGGACAAGCAGCACCAACCAAACCAAAAGATATCATTGCTTTTGCTAGATATGCTTATAGAAGAATTGGACTGATTCATAATGCCATTGACTTGATGGGTGATTTTTCTGCACAAGGTATAAGACTTGTTCACCCTAATAAAAGAATTGAAAGATTTTACAATGATTGGTTTGAGCAAGTTCAGGGTAAAAGAGTCTCAGAGCGTCTCGGTCATCTTCTCTTTAGAGAAGCTAATGTCCCCATAAGGTGGTATACTGCAAAAGTAAATAAAAGAAAAAGGCTAGAGATGCAAAGATCTGTAGCTGCAAGTGACATTAGTATTGATATCGACGCAATAGAATTTACTAAGAATGAGATACCTTGGCGGTACAATTTTATAGACCCTATCTTGGTTGAACCTCTTGGTGGTTCTGTTGCTAATTTGTCTAAGGATAAAGTTTTGGCATTGAAGATTCCATTGGCATTGCAAAATGAAATAAAAAAACTTGAAATGGCATCTAATGGGCCAGATGGAGACGTTGCACAACAAGTGCTAGAAAAAATATCTCCAGATATATTACGTGCAGTAAGCGGTAATAATAAAGTAATATTGCCTCCAGATAAAACTAGCATTTACTACTATAAAAAAGACGATTGGCAAACTTGGGCCGATCCAATGACATATTCAGCATTCGAGCCTCTTAACCTTTACCAAAGACTCCAGCTTACTGATAAAGCCGCATTAGACGGTGCTATGAACAAGATTAGAGTTTGGAAAATAGGTAGCTTAGAACACAAATTAGCACCCACACCAACAGCATCTTCAACTCTTGCCGATATGCTTGGTGCAAATGTAGGTGGAGGTACTGTTGATATTGTCTGGGGTCCAGATATTGAATTGCTAGAAACAAGTAGTGATATTCAATCATATCTTGGAGAAGAAAAATACAAACCTACTCTAATGGCTATTTATTCGGCATTGGGCATACCTCCAACATTAACTGGAACTTTTGGAGCTAGTGGAACTACCAATAATTTTATAGCATTAAAAACATTAGTAGAAAGACTAAATTACGTAAGAAACATTATCATTGATTTCTGGAAAGAACAAATAAAAATTGTTCAAAAAGCTATGGGTTTTCGTCAACCAGCTATCGTTGAGTTTGATATAATGTATTTAGAAGATCCAGCAGCAATGACAACTCTACTACTTAATATGGCTGATAGAAACATAGTTAGCGACGAGTTTGTACAAAGACACATTAAAGCTACGCCAGACATTGAGAATAGAAGAGTAATCTCAGAAAACAAAAGCAAAGATGAAAAAGTAAGTCCTTATCATTCAGTTGATAAAAATCACTCGCTAAAGAAAATTGCTTTGCAAACCGGAGTAAGCTCTCCTTCAGAGGTGGGGCTAGAATTGAATGAAAGAAAGAATGGTGAAAAATCTTTGGTAGATATTAGGGAAAGTAGAAGAAAACAAAATTCGCCTAGAATTGAAGAGCCTTCTGCACCCGGAGAGCAAGGAAGACCTAAAAATTCTGGGGATACAACTACCAGAAAGCCTAAAGGGTTCCAGCCAAAGCTGAAAGCTTCTTCTGAACTATGGGTTAAAAAGGCTCAAGAAAAAATATCTGAATTAATTAATCCAATTGTTTTAGCTTCATATAGCAAATCTTCACTAAGAAACCTTAATTCTGAAGAATTTCAAGAGCTAGAAAGAATAAAATTTGAAATATTGTGTAATTTAAATATAGGAGAACCTATAAATAACACCACTGTTGCTCAAGCTGCTGAAAAACCAGAAAAGTCAATACATGCAGAATTTGATACTTGGCTTGCTAGTGCAGAAAAGCAGTTAGGCAAACTTACCATAGAGCAAGTGCGTGATATGAGGGCATCTTATTGTATTTATTATAAATATGGGAACTAAAAATGAATGAAATAAAAGTTTATGATGCAGAGAAGGCGTGTGGGTTGGAAGAAAAGATACGTTCCCAAGCTTCTGTTGCTTTTACAGCACCTGTTGTAAATTACGACTCTAAGTGTTTGGACGGCAAACAGCTTTCAAAAGCAAGTTCAGATTTGCTTGATATAACATCTGCTGCGGTAAATGACCCAGATCTTTATAATGTATTTTCAATTCTTGTATCTACTTCATGGAATAGAAATGACGATATATTTAGTAAAGAAGAAGTATGGGCGGCACGCAATACCCCTGTGTTTAAACCCACAAACATAGAACACGATGAAAAACAAATGGTTGGAGGAATGGTCAACTGCTGGCCTGTAAATGATGATTTTGAGCTTATTCCTGATGATGTAGTTGCATCAGAGTTACCAGATGTGTATCACTTGCTGGTTTCTTCTGTTATCTTCAGGCAGTGGCAAGATCCTAATTTAAAGGAAAGAGCAGAAACGCTTATCGCTGAAATCGAAAATGGTGATAAATTTGTGAGTATGGAATGTATATTTAAGGGATTTGATTATGGCATTGTGTCTCCAGATGGAAAAAATCACGTTGTTGCAAGAGATGAAAATACAGCATTTCTTACTCAGCATTTAAGGGCGTATGGTGGTCACGGTTCTTACCAAGACCACAAGATTGGAAGAGCATTAAAGAATATTACTTTTAGCGGTAAAGGCTTTGTAAATAAGCCAGCAAACCCTGATAGTATCATATTCGACAAGGAACATATTTTTTCTTTCGCGTCGGTAGAAAGAACTAAAAATCTATTTTTACAGAACAATGGTGTAACATCTAATATAGAGAAGCAACTTTCTTTTGAAGTTAATGCCTCAGATATGGAGAACAATAAAATGTCTGATAATCAAATTTTAAATGATCAGGTGAAAGAGTTAAAGGAAACTCTTGCTTCTGTCCAAGAAGAAAATAAAAATCTTAACGATAAGCTTTCACAAGCTAACGTTTCTGCATACGAAAAAAAGATTGCACAGCTAGAATCAACTGTCGCAGAGTTTGAGTCTAACGCTGGTAATGTTTCTTCGCAGTTGGAAGAAGTCGTGGCAAAATCAGAAGCTCTTCAAAAAGAGTTGGATGAAAAAACCGCAGCACTTGAGGAGTCGCAAGCACTTATGCACAAAATGCATGAAGACAAGAAAAAAGAAGATCGTAAAAACAAGATGGTTGAAGCTGGCCTTTCATGTGAAGAAGCAGAAGCCAAGCTTGATATCTTTTCAGAAGTTTCAGATGAAGCGTTCGATGCTTTTGTTCAGACTGTCGCAGATATGCACTACGACATGAAGAAGAAAAAAGAAAAAACCGAAGCTCCTCATCATTACGAAGATGAGAAAAAGAAAAAAGATAAAGCTAAAGCAGAAGAAGAAGAGATCGTAGAAGAGACTGAAGCTTCTGAGCTTATTGAAGAAGAACTTGATGAGAGCAACGTTGCTGTTTCAAGTGAAATCGAAGACGAAGTATCCACAGCTAGAGCAAGTCTCCAAGAGTGGGTAGAGAAAAATATCATGAAATAAACATTCTATTTAACTTAGGAGATTATAAAATGGCTCTAAAAGGTGATCGTGTTGAACATCTCACGGATATTAGCTTCTTTAAAGCTGATGCTGTGATTGAGCGTGGTCTTATTGTAGCACACCTCACTGGAGGTTCTGGTGCAGCAATGGACGACTCGCTTGCACAAGTTGATACAGTTTCAAGCACAGGAGATCTTGCTGCTGGTTTGATTCTTAATGACGTTGTTAACCTTGATTTGACTCGTCAACAATATAATGCCCACAAAGACGAAGTACAACTTGGCGGTAAAGTCACTTTGCTTCGACGTGGAACCGTTGTTACTAACCAAATTTCTGGCACGCCCGTTATTGGAGAAAAAGTACACTTCGATGCAACAGGCAAGCTAACTACTGCTAGTGATCCTGCTGGTAAAAGTATGGCTGTTGGACGTTGGTTGGGTATTAAAGACAAAGATGGCTATGCCAAAGTTGAAATCAACATCGTCTAATTTTTACAAAAAGGAAATAAAAAATGAAAAATTTTGAATATAGTCCAGAGATGGAAGCCATTCTTAGACAGAGTGGTTCCCAGAAAAAAGAAGAATCTTTGGCTGCTGTTGCAGAACTGGCAAAAGCACTTGAGACTCCTTTGCGTAAAGGCGTTATGAGTGGAGATATCCTTGACGGTATCTACGAAGTTGTTAATCTCGCTCCCGGTGCAACTAGCGAATTCCCATTGGATTTCCTAGCTCCCGGCACAGAAAAAGATTTTGTTGCATATACTATCCCTAATCACGGTCGCATTCCAGAGCGTCATGTAGAAGGCGATTACGTCATGGTTCCTACCTATGACATCGGTGCTTCTATCGACTACTTGTTGAAGTATGCTCGTGATGCACGCTGGGATGTTGTTGGTCGTGCTATGGACGTTATGCGTTCTCAGTTCACAAAGAAAATGAACGATGACGGTTGGCACACCTTGATTTCCGCTGGCGTTGATCGTAACATTCTTGTTTACGATCCAGATGCGGCTGCAAGCCAGTTCTCAAAGAGATTGGTTTCTTTGATGAAGATCACCATGCGTAGAAACGGTGGTGGTAACTCTAGCTCAATTAATCGTGGTAGATTGACTGACCTTTTTGTTAGCCCAGAAGCTATCGAAGATATTCGTAACTGGGGCGTTGATGAAGTTGATGACATTACTCGTCGTGAGCTTATCACTCAAGAAGGTGGCATGTTGACACGTATTTTCCAAGTCAACTTGCATGATTTGGATGAGCTTGGAGATGACCAAGAGTATGAGTTGTTCTATGAGAACGACCTTGGTGGTACTCTCCCTGCTGGTGACAGCGAAATTGTTGTTGGTCTTGACATGTCAAGCGACGACAGCTTTGTAATGCCAGTTCGTGCAGGTCTTCAAATTTGGGAAGATGACACTCTGCATCGTCAAAGACGTGCTGGCTTCTACGGCTGGGCAGAACAAGGTTTTGCAGTTTTGGACAACAGAAGAGTACTCTTGGGTGCATTCTAGTCCATTCTGAAAAAATAAACATTTTAGCCGATGGTGGCACGTAGCTGCCATCGGTTTTTTTGTAGGAATATATCTCAGTTTAAAAATAGTATCGGAGAAACAGATGCCATTAAAAATTAAGGATAGGGTAAAACAGCTTACCACAACGACTGGGACGGGCACAATAACTCTATCTAGTAGTTTTCCATCTTTTCAAACATTTAGTGGTGCTTTGAATGATGGAGATGTCACTCTCTACACGATACAAAATTCTAATCAGTTTGAAGTTGGTAGAGGTGTTTTCTCTGGATCTACTCTAACTAGAGATGAGATATTTTCTAGTAGTAGCGGCACAACTAAAATTAATGTAGCTTCTACTTCTAATGTCTTTATAACTTACCCCGCAGGGGCGAGCGTATATACATCTGGTGATAACAGAATAGTAACAGATATATCTGGTGTTAGATTTCCAGATGGAAATACTCAAACAATTGCCTACACAGGTCATCAAGACATATCTGCCTATGCCACTACAGCTTTTGTTAATAATGTTAGCGGAAACTTACAAACACAAGTTTCAAATAATACGGCATCGTCTGGATATTTACAAGGGCAGATAACTAAAAATACACTGTCATCTGGTTATCTTCAAGGTCAGATAACAAAAAATACTGCTTCTTCTGGATATTTGCAATCGCAAATAACTTCTAATGATTCTCAAATATCTGCACTAGAAACATCTACTGGTTTACTGGATACCAGAGTAACAACCAATACAACCAACATCGCTACAGTTTCTGGAATAGCTTCCTCTAAAGATAATTATCAATACTGGACAGCTTCTGATAATTCTGCATCAGTTAATATATTGCCAACAAATCAAGTAAAATTTGTGGGTATAGACAGTGTTTCAGTTAGTCTCGCTAGTGGAAGTCCAAACTTATTTAATATTAGTGGATCTAGTGGTAAATGGAATCTTTCTGTTTCTGGTGTTTCAGACACGATAGCATTTAATGATACAGTTAAATTTACTGGACTCGGTACAAACCATGTACTTTATAATACATCAAATAATACTGTTAGTATTTCTGGTTCAGTAGTATATATAAACAATGTTAGTGGTAACTTACAGACTGGAATAAATACAGTAAGTGGAGATCTTATATCTGTAAGTGGTAATTTAGATTCCAGAATTACTACAAATGCATCTAATATTTCTTCTGTTTCTGGATTGATACCAAATCCCGGAGGGTCTGATAAACAAGTCCAGTTTAATGATAGTGGAGTGTTTGGTGCAGACAGTGATTTGACTTGGAATAAATCATCAAATACACTAACAATAAATGGATCGCTTGCTGCTACAAGTAAATCTTTCTTGATAGACCACCCAACAAAAGAAAATTATAAACTTCAGTATTCGTGTCTAGAGGGACCGGAAAACGGCGTTTATGTTAGAGGTTTTGCAGAATCAAAGATCATTGATCTTCCAGATTATTGGATAGGCTTAGTTGATGAAAAATCAATTACTGTAAATTTAACACCTCAAAAGTATTCTCAACCAAATCTGTTTGTGGATAAAGTTGAAAATAATAAAGTATATTTACGTTCTGATAAAGGTATAAACGCATATTATATAGTACATGCGGTTAGAAAAGATATTGACCCACTTAAAGTAGAATATAAATCATAGAATAATGGAGGCCAAACATGGCTACTTTTAATGGCCCTAAAATAGTTAGTGAAGGCATAGCCTACTGTATTGATGCTACGTGTTTTCGTAGTTTTAATGGCGTAGACGGTTCTGCTTCTTGGGTAGATATAATAGGAAAATCACAAGGAACTTTAACGAATGGTCCCGGATATGAACCAGAAAATGGTGGATATATTAATTTTGATGGATCTAACGATTTCCACACGCAGTCTGTTAGCTTTTCACCGATAGATCCAAGTAATGGATTAACCATGATGGGTTGGTATAAACTTTCTCAGACTGGTGCTAGTGTTTTGCTTTCTTATTCTAAACCTTCCACAAACAATGGAATGAGAATGCAATTTTCAAGTTCTCTTTTAAGCATGACGTTTGGCGGCGTTGCAGACTATACATTTCCCGGAATTACATCAACCAACATGACAGATGACAAATGGAGAAATATATGTATGACAGTTGTTGGTACTACTGCTAGTGCTTATATAGATGGTGAATTTAATAGCTCTATTAGTGTTGGCACTGCTAATATAACTGACTTGTCAGAAATCACAATTTCAAAATCATCATATGATTCATCAGGATATTTTAACGGTGGTGTTTCGAGTGCTTATATTTACAATCGTGCTTTAACTTCCACCGAGATAAAACAAATTTATAACTCTACAAAATCAAGGTTTAGAGAAGACCATCAACCTTCATTTTGACCAGTTTCATTATAAGGGTAGTATAAATGACTCAAGATATTTTAATAACACCGAAAAGCGGTGAACCACAAATAAAATTCAATAGTTCTGGGCCAGTAAGTCCAGTAAACTTGAATGTTATATCGGGTGCGAGTCCGGTCCCCAGTATCGCTGCTGCCGGAAGTGGTGTGACAAGTGTTGTTTTTGATGGTACGCAGGGAAGATTATTAGAAATAAATGATAATTTATCTAGTGGTACTATTTTCCATGTTTCAGATTCTGCTGGCTTTCCATTTTTTGAAATAAATGCTTCTGGTGATGTTAAGCTTGCAGAGTATGGAAGAGATGTTTTATCTTCTGGACTTGTTGTTGTAGCTACAGGTATGGAAATCCAAAGAAACACACCTTCTGTAACTACAGACAAGCTTTATAATATTGGTGGAAATTTATATTTCAATGGAACTGCTGTTGGTGCAGGATCTTCGACTATAACTGGCTCTGGAACTGCAAATTATGTTCCTAGATTTTCTGGCGTAACATCTATTGCTACTGGTCTTATTTTTGATAATGGAACTAGTGTTGGTATTAAAAATTCTTCTCCTACTGCAACATATACTTTAGATGTTGGTGGTAAAACTCGCATTGCAGCGTCTAGTACCGCTGCTTTCAGTGTTGGTAATAGTTCACAAAACGTATTGGAAATTGGTACTGCTACAAATACAGCCAAACTTGGTATTTTAAATGATAATAATACATCTGCAAACTATATTACAGTAAAATCCTTTGGCGGCAATGCAGGCGATGTATTTATAGTTACTTCTAGTGGTGATGTTGGAATAAACAATAAAGACCCAGAAGGTCAGCTTCACGTTGTAAACAATCTTTCTACCGATGTTGGATTGATTGTTGAAGGTGCGGCTTCTCAGTCTGAGGATCTTCAGCAGTGGCAAAATAATGCTGGTACAGTTATGACTAGTATCAACGCTAATGGAGATATAGATACAACTGGCAATGTTAGCGTTTCTGGTGACGTAAATTTGACAGGAAATCTTCAATTAGGCGGCTATATTAATGATGCAAGCCTTGTGCAGTTTAGAATTAGTAATAGCCCTAAGATGCAAATTCAAAGCAGCAATGTTGAACTACGTGGTCCTTTTCTACGGTTTGCAGCGTCTGATGGGACCGACAAGGTTACTTTAAGTTATGTAGACACAGATATACTGGCTGTAAAAAGTAATGATAATAGTGCTTTAGCTGCTATTTATGGGGCTACTGGTCAGTTTTCTGCATCACTAATTTCTAGTGGAACTATTGAATCTACAGGACTCGTAACCGCAGCTACTGGTATCGCTTTACAAAGAAATACTCCATCTAGTACCACAGACAAACTTTATAACGTAGGTGGTTCTTTATATTTCAACGGCTCTGCTGTTGGTGGTGGCGGTGGTGGAGGAATATCGTTTAGTGGTTCTACTGCAAACGGTCTGGTCACTTTTGGTGATTCTTCAACGGCTAATGTAGAATCTAATTTAACTTTTGATGGTTCTAGCTTAAATGTAAGCGGTTTGATTATTGCTTCAACTGGCATTACGCTGCAACGCAACACACCAGCGACCACTACAGACAAGCTTTACAATGTGGGCGGCGGTCTATACTTTAACGGCTCAGGATATCCAACCACGACTTATCTTAATACTGTAAGTGGCAATTTAGATACTAGAGTGCAGACCAACGCTGTTATTGTCGGTCTTTTACAGAATCAAATTACATCTAATGATGCAGATATAAGTGGATTGCAGGCAGCGACTGGACTACTCAACCCTGACGTTTCTGACTTGAAGACAGCGACTGGATTACTAAATACTGACGTTTCTGCCTTGGAGACAGCCACTGGCAATTTAGACACTAGAGTGACTGCTAACGCCGCTGCTTCTGGTTATTTACAGTCACAAATTACATCCAATGACACAGATATAAGTGCATTGCAAACATCTACTGGATTGTTAAACACAAAAACAACCGCACTATCGGGTGTGGTTTATAATGGTAGTCCTTCTGGAGTTGCGTTCTTTGGAAGCAATGGGGCATTAACAGCAAACAGTGGATCATTATCTTTTAATAGCGGTACTAATAGCCTAATTATAAAAAATGGCGATTTGAGTGTCACTCCAGCATCGTCAACAACTGTACCAATTGATGTACAAGCGGCAGCTTCTCAGTCAGCGAATATGGCTGAGTTTAAGAAATCTGATGGTAAAGTACTTACTAGTATAACATCAGATGGTAGCATTTCAGTTGGCACTGGAAATATACATATTTACAATCCCACCGAATCTGGAATTAACGACACTAACTACGAACGTCTAGAGATTTCTTTTGATTCCAATGTTGCAAAAATCAAAGCTGCTAAAGGTGGAGATGGATCATCAAGAGCATTAACCTTAGATAGCTCTAGTCAGGTAAATCTTAAATACAATAACTCAAATCGACTAAGGGTTGGCTCAAGTGCTATAACACTATACAACACACTTAGCCCAAGCACTGACTTAAATAGCAATATAGGTGAAACCAATAAAAGATTCAACAAAGGTTTTGTTAAGGAACTACAGACTAGTGGAGTTCAAACAAGTGGAATGTTGTTGCACAGTCATGTTCCCTCAAGTACAACAAACAAACTTTACAACGATGGTGGAACACTTAAATTTAATGGTTCGGCTGTTGGAGGTGGTAGCTCATATACCGCTGGCAGTGGATTGACTTTAGATGGAACAGAGTTTAATATATTTGGAGGAACCGGAAACTTTAGGCAAATAGATGTAACATCTACCACTAAAGTAACTCCTAAAATTGTATTTACTGGATCTGGTGTTAATGACACACCAATAAACTTAGAAGTTTTGTCAAGTTTTGCAAGTGCTTCAACTTCAGGTACTGCACTTTCATTTGAAGGAACACAGGGGCAATTATTTTCTATAACAGATAATTTATCTAGTGGAACAATATTCTCAGTAAATGATATTACTGGTTTATCTCTTATAGAAGTAGATGCCAGTGGTGACGTATCAATAGGGAAAAATGCAAGATACGTAAGTGTTGGAACCGGTGTAGCTGATTTTGATTTTGAAGTATTTGCTTCTGGTAAATTCCATCATGGGATTACATTAGAAAATAAAACACCATCTACAACTACCGATACATTATACAACGATGGAGCAAGCATTGCACCTGTCAAATATAATGGATCTGGAATACCATTTACCGATCCAGAAACATCTGCTTCAGGCGTAAAAAATATGATGGTCATGACAGAAGCTGTTTACACTGCTTTGAGTTCAAAAGACGCTAATACATTGTACTTCTTAGTATAGGGCTTATAAATAAATGGCATCAGTAACAAGAGAAAATGGAACAGTAGTAAACGTTAGCGGCGGTATGATGAATACCGCATGGTCTAACGTTGGGGATGCTGAAAATTGTGATAATGGAGGTTTTGCTTCGCAAACTTTCATGGTCGGCATGGCCGGTGCAGCAGATCAACTTAAAGCTACTAATTTTGGATTTTCTATAGATTCTGGTGATACTATAGATGGTATTATTGTAACGATTCAAAAAAAGGCACAAAACCTAATAAGAGATGCTGAAGTATTTATACTCAATGGTGATGGTTCTGGAGGTACGGGATCAACAAATAAAGCTGATACAGGAACTAATTGGCCTACTTCAGAGGCTTCAGTTACTTACGGAAGCTCATCAGACAAGTGGGGAGAGACTTGGACACCAGCAAAAATAAACTCTTCAAATTTTGGAGTAATACTAAAAGTAAGTACTCATAGTACTGGGTTTGGAACACAAGATATTGCTTATGTTGACTGTATACAAATTACTGTTCATTCTTCATCAGGTTCGGCATCTGGAACGACATCTGTATCTTCAGTTATTACACAAGTTGCGGGTTCAGTAATTGTAAATGAAACGGATGTCGCAGGAATTGTAACTCAAGCTGTTGGAGCAAAAGTAGAAGAGCGAAGAGACGTTTCAGCACTAGGAATAGAGGTTTTGGGTACAGCACCAGCGGTTGCTGGGACTAAGATAAGATTTGGAAATCTTACCATTAATAAGGTATATCAAGGAAGTGTTCAACTTAATAAGCTAAGATTTGGCAATAAGGAAATAGATTTATAAATGAAAGTAGCATATACTCCAGTTGATCCAAAAGGTAAATGTAATCAATTTTCAATTATTGATACAGAAACTTTAGAAAAAAAAGATTATGGATTTTATGTTGATATTAGAAAAGATAAGGTTTGTGGCAGGGAGGAGTACCACAAGCATCGACCATTCGGATTGACTTGGAACAATGAAAATTTATTTGTTGCAAACAGAACCAATTTAATTAAGTTTGATAAAAATCTTAATCAAGTAAAACATTATGACATTTTTTATGGAAACCCACATCAAATATTAGAAATTAACGGTAAAATATATTCAGCAGATACAACAGTCAATGCAATAAACGTTTTTGATATAAAAACTGAAAAGGTAGAGAAATTATTTGATCCAGAAAAACAGAAAAGAGTAGAGCCTAAAGAGCCTGTTCATTTTAGAGAAATGGATGTGAACCACATCAATAGCCTTCATTACGATGGAAACTTTTTATATATATTACTTCATAATTGGATGAAAAAAGCAAGCGAATATTTAAAATGCGATTTAAACTTAAAAATTATAAAAAGACAAAAATTTAATGCGTTTTTAGCACATTGTGTATTTATAGATAAAGGACATGTTTCAACTTTAGATACTGGAAAAACACATTCAATAGTTAGAGAAGATTATTCTAGAGTATTGGTTACAAATGATTATAATGATTTCATAAGAGGCTATGCTTCAACAGAAAATTTTCATGTAATCGGTGTGTCAAATAGATCAACAAGAAATTGTAGATTGATAACTATAAACAAAAAAGATTACTATAAAAAAGAAATAAAATTACAAGGTTGTTGGGATCTTGCTGATTTAAGAATAATAGATCAAAAAGATTATTCACACAATAAGGAGAAATTCATATGAGTCAAAATCCCGGAGCGTTTTACGTAAAAAATACTGAAGTATTTTCCAACATAGAACAAGAAATTCAAAACAATATAGAATCTTTAGGGGACTTGTCTCAATACGATAATTGTCTAGACTTACCTGAAAACTATGACGTTGATAATGAATTTTCTATGGATTCTTTACAGGCGTTAATGGACAGTGGTGGTCAAGCGGTTCCTATGACCAGAATGCCATCAACAGAAGAGTTTGAATCAATAAATAACTTGGCAGAGCTTGGCTATCAAAAATATTTAAATTATTTTAATACTAGTCAAGGACCACTATCTTGTGCTCAATCATTTTTTGGATGTAACATGTATGTTCCTCAAGGAATTTATGGTTTTCATAGAACGCCACAATTTGAAGGTTCTTGGATATTAAATATTTGCTGGGTTCAAGATTTAGATAAATTTGACTTTATATTTTATGAGTCAGACAACAAACAAGTTAAAGTATCAAAGCACAATTCAAAATTCAATTATAGACTTTATAAAATACCACATGACTCTAATACTCCATTTTATCATGGCAGAAAAAGTGAAACATATGCTTTTGAGTGGAATATAATGCTTGGTATAGATGTTTGTCAAAATATTTGTATGAACTGGAGAGGCTTGAGGGCATGATTTTAGAAAGAACTGCATACGATTTAAAAGATTGT